>Ga0136656_1000374_pt1 | contig 15278 bp, 30 predicted proteins | sample CPBDNA_9_FD_94862 | JGI IMG/M metagenome (GOLD analysis project Ga0136656, IMG submission 94862) | Freshwater to marine salinity gradient microbial communities from Chesapeake Bay, USA - CPBay_Sum_15_0.8_DNA (version 2) | ecosystem: Environmental > Aquatic > Marine > Coastal | place: USA...
CTTGCCTTTGTTCTGTTTGTCTATATGCTTTTTGACAACTTGTTCTGCTTTGATTCTTTTGATTGATTTATTACCATGTGTTTCTGCAAGTTTGGAGGCAGGATTTGCCTCACCAATTCTAGATAAAACTTCATTGAAACCACCAGTCCTATCTTTGATAGTGACTCTACCAACGATATTAGGTGTACCAATCTGTTGTTTTAGGTGGGGATTGTTTTCTTTGAATTCGTCTAACTTAGTATAAGACATGAAGTGATCTTCCACTTCACCTGTTTTATTATTTAAAAATTCGTATGTTGGCATTATGCACTCATAAAACTTGGGACTGGTCTATTAGTCCATTTCGCAAAATCTTTTTTGTAAAGACGATAGTATTTATGATATGCCTCAATGACATTTTTTTGTTTACATTCATCTGGCATGGCAGGTGGCGGTGCATAAAATTTTCTATCAGGTATGTTCATTGGAGCTGCTTCTAGTAATTGTCTAAGTTTAGAATCTGTCATGTGAACTTTACCATATCGATAAGTATATTCGTCACACAATGCACAAAAGAGATTGTATAGATAACGATAGTTGCCATACGAATCTCTTACCCACACAGCAGTTGGATGATTGATATGTGATGCCTTGTATAAGACATCATCCATGTTATTGTTTGGATGTTTCCATCTTCTGATCTTTCTACCTAGTTTTGTTTTGTCTTGATACTCAACACCGTCAATCATACGGTGTGCAGTAGACATGAGTTGTGCATACTCAATGATCATCTTGACCACATGTTTATCACAATGCAGAGTTGCACATTTCTCAGGTCTTGTATCTAGGTAGAATAGATTCACGATATACTGCTTTCAATTGAATTGATAGAACTTTCAAGTGAACTTATTGTGCTGTCAACAATATCCATAGAACTTGTAAGTGAGTTCATTTCACTTTGTAGAGAAGATATTTGATACTCTATATTTTCTAATAGGGTTTGGTTATTCTCTATTCTTTCTTGTAATGCTTTTAGTAATTCTTCCATTATAGTCTCCATTATATTATAGTTTTTGTATTTCGTCTAGGGTGTTTTCAACATCTTCCCATGATAGATGCCCTAGTACATCATCTGTTATATGGGATGTATAACATAGCGAATGTCCTTTTAGTACTGCAAGTTCCCAAAGTCCATCTTTACCACCATATGTGTGTGGACCTTTGATTACACTTGCACCATAACCATTCTCAAAGGCAAACTCTAATGATATGCCATCGTTCCTCTCATATGTTCGTGTTAGATTGTCAATATGTCTCATTTGTAAAATATATGATTATCAATAGTTGTTGTTCGGTTCAGACTGTCTGCCCAATATGGGTAGACAAAGTCTGCATGATAGTGTGTAGCACCCTCTGTAATATCAGACCATTCGCCTTGTATTATTCTTCGTGCAAGTTGCATAGATGCAATCCATGTTTTACTATCTACAGGATCATCTGACTTACCATCACAATACCAGCTGAATTGACATTGGTTTCGTATTGGAACTATTTCATTTTTCCAATTGACTCGCGTTTTTGCTTGATATATGACATCACAAATGGTATCTGGATAGAGATCACTCTCTACACGATTGAGAACTACATGTGATACTGCAATCTTACCGACCATAGGTTGATTGCCACTCTCAAAGTAAATATTCTGAGCAAGACAAAATGCTTCACCATTCTCATCTGAGGCATTTGCATTGTTAGGTAAAAACATTATGAACATGAATAACACGCCTGTTAGAATTCCCATGACATAGGATCCTAAAATGCCTTTCATGTACTCTTTGACCTCTAAGTCAATTGCTTTTCCGAATTTACTCATTTCCAAAACTCCTTCTCCCATATGAGAGGTATATGTTTCTTTTGTCGATTTTCTTCACTTACCACAGCACCAACATAAACCATCAGTGCCATAACAATTGCAATTATCGTGGAAATCATATCAATAACCACTCGTCACATGTGCATAGGCATCAGCACAGTTCTTTTCACCACAAACACAAACATTTGTTTCTGGTGTTTGATCAAGAGCAGCATCAACATGAACTTGCTCTGTTTCAGATAGATTGTTATAATTTTTTATAGCGTCTTCTAACCATTTCATAGATTTTCTCCTAGTTTTTTCCAAAACTCTTCTGTCTCTTTCTCTTTGAGTTCACAAGACTTTCGAACTTGTTTTGGTGTTATTAGTAATGCTTCAGCGAAGTCTAGTAAGAGATCACCAAAGGGTATTTGATTGTTTGAATGCCAACGAACTATGTCACCTGGTGCCACATAGAACTTGTCTTTGTATTTCTCTACTGCATTTTCTGTAGTAGAGAAAGTGTCTGTCACTGACCATCTTTTGTAGTCTCGACCTGCAATGTTTACTGTATTGTGAAATCTAGCCATCATCATTTCTCCTTATACCAAATAATCAGGACCGTATTTTCTCATTCCGAAGATTTCATAACCATCGAAGAGATTGCCTCGTGGTGCATTTAGAGTTGGTGTTTTCCACCCAGCAGCTTTCAACACATCACCACTTCTAAAGGTAATTCCAGTCAACCCTTTTTTGAATTCTTCTTTATTGATGAAACCCCAAACACTTCTTTGATACATGTCATGTGAAATAATTTTGATATACTTACGACCAACTTCATATGTGTAACCTTGGTCTGTAAGTGTGGGATATTGTTTCAAGTGTGCAGTCAACAAGTCGTCACAAAGTTTGTCACATAATTGCAACAACTCTTGTTCGTTGTTTACTTCGTTTACTAATTGGGATAATTTCATAGTGTCTCCTTTTTTATTTCTCATCATATGGATAAGGTATCAAAAACGGACAGCAATGTCAAGCTTTTATAGTATCTTTTTTTCATACTGTCTCCTTATGCTACTAGTGATTCCCACCAACCACTCACACCGATTGCAGAGTTGTCACAACCTTGTCCATAGAACCAAAATTCCATATCTAAACCTTTGAATGATTCAGCATAGATGATACCTGTAAAAGGTTTTGTATCCAGTCTTTTACTATAACTGGTTGTTTCATAAACCTTAGCTTCGATAAATGGAAAGTCATTGTTGACAACTTTGGTAATTGTACCTTCGTAAAACTTACCACTTTGTTTGTATCTGATTGAATCGTATTCTTTTAGATATCCTATATTCATAATTTTCTCCTTTTTTTATTTCTCATCATATGGATAAGGTATCAAAAAAGGATAGCAATGTCAAGCTTTTATTCACCTTTTGCAAAATGCAATCTTCGTTCTACATGTTCAATAACATCTTTTTCTTTATACCAAAGACCAGAAAAAATTTCAGTTTTGAACCCCCAATCAACGATATATCGTTTATACCCAAATGGTCGTTCACTAAAGATGCGAACATCACCGTAATGTTCTACCAATACTCTCATCTTGTGAATGCACCTGTTAGATCAGTCTCTTCTAAGAACTTCTTTCCTAGTTTAGACTGAATGAATCCAAGAACTGCTGACTTCTCATCATTAGATAAATCTCGTAATGATTTAAATTGAGTCCATGTTGTACCTACTGTGATCATTTTGTTTCCTGCTGTCACAGTACAATTCCACATGTGGTCGTCTTTTGGATAAATTTGATTTTCTTCTGCTAGATCAATAAGTTTTTGACCTAACTTTATGTAGCCATCTTCTGATAACATATTATACTCCTTGGTTATTCAAGTATTATATTACAAAAAAAGTGGACCCAAAGTCAAGTACTTTTACAGATTATTTTGGATATCGTTTAGTTCTTGTATTTTCTTATTGATGATTTCTACTCTATTGGGCCAATAGATGTAGTCCTTGTCTGAATCTTTAGCAAGATTTTCAAGGAGAGGTCTGATAAAGTTATCTAGTTTGTTGATAACTTCTGTTGCACTGGCGGTCTTTTCTACAATCTTAGTATCTACAGATGCTAATTCATCTGCATCCATAGCAGTAAAACCGAAGTCGTTATATTCTATACTCATACTGGTATTTAGTCAATGTTACCTGTGTTAGGGTAGAGTTCCCATTGCATTTTTTCTGTGTCTTTTATAGATTCTTTTAGGGTTTGAACCTCTCTATAATTAGCACGATCACACATTGTGACTTCTGTAAATTCTATATCAGGATATGATGTAATAAGTTGATAGATATATCCTGCAACAAATGTGTAATCTAAACTAGGTAAATCACTGTTCATCAATCCTAGATTTAGTGTAGTCATCTTGTATTGTCTGTCTGAGTTGTAAGTTAGATTGTTTGCAAAATGGTTTAGTGCAGCTTTTTGAGAAGCATACAAATGTCCTTTAGAGATATTTGGTTGTGCAGCTCTAGATGATATATTGATAATCATCTTATCAGGATTGTTTCGCCATACCCTATCTGCAATATCTAATATCTTTACTTGATCAAAGTCTTTATGTGCATGGTTGATAAGAATATCACAACATGATTTCTTATTGTTCTCATCAAATATCCAACAATTAGTTCCATTGACTAAGATGTCTTCCATACGAAGTTGTTTGATCTCAAAAGTTCCACCCATCCAAGGTGATGCCTCAAATGTTCTTTTGATAAAGTCTGCGAGTTTAGTTGTTCCTGTTATTGCTATTCTTTTGTTCGGCATAATATTTCTCTATTAGTTCAAATGATGGTTTACCAAATAGTGAACCATCTACACTACACTTATTGCATGGTGAACATGATCGATCACCTTTCATCAATCTCTTTCTAATCTTGTTCATAGGTTTTGAGAACCAAACATCATGTAGACTCTGCTGTAAAAGATTGCCTACAACATGTTCTCTTCCCCAATCGTTAGAACAGAACAATACATCTCCATTCCAATCAACAAACATTTTATAGAATGGATAATGACATGGTTTACCTTGAAGAGATTTGATATCTGATTCTTCAATACCAACCCAATCAATAGTACCACTTCTATTGTTGAGTATTAGTCCGTGTTTCTCAAAGTCACCCCAATGCATACGGAACTTATATTGGTCTTGTCTTATTTCTGCCCATAGAATTACTTCATCAAACTTCTCTATCTGTTCAGGTCCATCATACAGATTGATGTAGATTAAATCTAATCCTGCATAGTGGACTAAGTCTCTGAGATATTTGTCTGTAAGTTTGTCACCGTTAGTATTACACTCAAGTGTTGCATAAGGCAATGCTGTTTTGAATGTCTTTACGATTTCTACAAAATCTGGATTGAGTAGATTCTCACCGAATCCACTAAACGAAATCTTGCCGTTATAACCCTCATCTGCTAATTCTTCTGCAATGGTTTCAGCACCTTTAATCGTAAGATGGAGATTCCTGTTGGGAAAAACTGATGGGTCATGTCTTGGACAAAAGACACAGGTGCGATTGCACAACTCAGTAGTATTAATTTCAACTGTAAGAATCGAGTCAAGAGGTTTACCACTGAGGCTGTTTTTGTTCCAGTGTTTTCTTTCTTGTTCTCTTCTATGCTCAAGAAACTCATATTGATCTACCTTTGTTGTTGCTATGATTTCCGACATATAACTCTTCTTTCTCTATCTAAACCGCCTTCGTCAAATTCCATAATGATCTCGTCTCCTACTTCAAAAAGAGACAAATGTTTCGGCACTAGGAAAAAGATAGCATCATCGTCTGGATCTAGTTCAGTAGTCTTTGGATATCCAGATTCTTTGTATAAGAAACCCTTTACACTGGTACCATTTATTAGATCAGTTAGTAGTGTCATAGAGAAGACTAATGTATTTTCGTCTCTATGACAAAAAAGAAACCTTCTGTAATTGCAACCTAATCTTATGCCGTAGTCTGCAGGAAAGTTTATTCTCTGAAAGGAATGATTATCAAAATCTATTTGATTATAATATAAGGGGCTTATGTTTTCTGCGTCTACTGCTAAAACTTTTGTCTTAGAAGTAACCGCCGTCTCTGATATCGTCTTTGCCATCGTCTTCACTTGTTTCACTTGCACTTACGAATTCACCACTCTCTTGTAGATTGGTAATAAACGATTCTGTCTCTTTTATGAAGTTCTCTATCATTACATCTTTGGTTGTATTAGTATTTACACTTTCGAAACCTAACACTTTAGCCGTATCTGATATTTCAGACTTGGTCATAGCACGAAGTTCACTTTCAGATGGTATAGTCACCTCTTCAAACTCTTCTTCACTTTCTTTAGATGCATCAATTCTAGCTTGAGCATCAGCAAGTAATTCTTCTTCTGAATCAAATGATTTTATAGATTTCTTTTCTGTATCAACTTTAGCTTGAATTGATGGTGCTAACTCAACAGCTGCTTTTAGGTTTGGTGCATTACCACCTGTGATTTTAGGACCAGAGAAGGAAGGTTTTGTTTCTTCATCTTCTTCGACAAATTTAAACTCAGATTCTTCCTTTTCCTCAATTGCAGCTGCAAGGTCTGAAAGAACTTGCTCTCTGCGAGATTGTACCTCTTCGTCTACCAGTTGATCTGCGGCATCAACAAGTTCTTGTACAGACTCAACTTCTTCGAAGAAGTCTTTTACAGTCTTTGCATCTTCTGGTATTTTGAATTGATCTAAAGATGGTGAGTCTTCACCGAGGTCTTGTACAGGTTCTTCAGCCTGAGGTCTACCTGCACGAATCATTTCCCATGCTTTTGATTTGGGTTTACTTACTTTAGGTGCATGTGGTTGTTCGACTGGTATAGGTGCTTGTGTCACATTACCTGCAACACCTGAAAGTACTTCGAGTTGTGCTTTGAGAATTCGCACTTCGTCTTCTGCTTTCTTTCTTCGTTGTCTTTCGTCTGTAAGTTCTTGTGTTCTTTCAGCTTCTCGTTTTGCAAGTTCTTCTTGTTTTGCAACAAGTTGTTCTTCTTGCAATTCTTTCATTCTGTTTTGTGCAACTTTAATTTGGGTATTATATTCAATAACACCTTTGTTTACTTCTTCTCTGATTGCTACTAAAGCATCTACTTCATTTAGTTTGAAAATGCCATTTGATAAACCCTTTTCTAAGATAGTGTTGACTGTTTGAGCATTTGATGGTGTAAGACCAACTTTGAAATTGTTGATGCGCTCAGTTATTCTATCGAACTCGGATGGTTCGGGCTTTTCAGTTAAAAATGTTGGTTGATTCAATTCATTTGTCATAATATATCCTTTATAAAATCCATGGAGTCCTGCTCGACTATAGAAGCTACATTAGTCGAAGTTATCTAATAACTTCCTATTTCTATATATAGTCTCTGAGGACTAGTACTAATATTTATTTATACTTGTATCTCAGGAAATGCTTCAGCAGCTATTTCCTTAGTTATATTTGGAAAAGGATTTTTCTTATCCTTTACCAATTCCATCATTTCTGCCTCTTTAGCAGGAACTCCTTCTAACAGTTGTATCCACATGTTTTCTCTTTTCAGTTGAGGAACTTGTTCGGTACAAAAGTACTTGAACTGTTTTACTTCAAATCGTAATGAAGTCTCTGCCAAATCTGTGCTTGGTGCTGGGTTAGGTGTATATGGTGTTTTGCCTTCTGGTAAAAAAGACTTTACATTTTTATCATGTATCCACTGTAAGACATATCTAACAGCTGCATTTCTCCCATTGAATACACGAAGTCCATTGATTGCTTTATCTTTTTCTTCACCTGCAACGATATTTGCTTGACACAAAATCTCGTATACATCTGCATTGTTGGTGAGATTCTTTCTCTCGGTGATCAACTCCATTTTTGGTTTATTAGGAGCACCTTTTGGTCTTCCTCGACCTTTTTTATTTTTTTCTTCTGTCATAATCTAAAATCCTCTACATTTTCTAATAACATATTGAGTCTATGTTTTGTCAAATAGTTGAACACCTTACCAGTTGGTGGTTCACTAGCTTCAAATTCACCAATGATTGTGTTTTCTAAATCGTTTGGTATAAAATCCAAATCAATTAGTGTTTGGTTTCTCAAATAGTTTCTATAGTATTTATCATCATTTTCAACACTAATCCTAAGATATTTTTCTAGTATTGCTTTCTTCAATGGTGTCTGTCTGATACCTTGTTCTAAACAGTTGTCATTAGAAAGTATATTTGGTATACCATCTGACTTATCACCTTTGAGTATATGTTCTTTTAGAAACAAATCTGGTTCATCACACTGAACCATTTTATTTAGGTTAGGTGAAAATTGTTTCACACCTTTGTACTTATGTAATTGCTGAAAGTCTTTATCACCACTGACAATTAGAATGTCTTCTTGTTCATGATACTTTTTGGTAAGAACTGCAATGATGTCATCTGCCTCTGCACTCTCTACATACATATAATGGAATGGAAAGTTATCTCTAATCTCTTCTTTTACTTTCTGTAATGATTGAAAAATTACATCCCAATCCAAATCTGATTGCTCTCTTGTTTTCTTTCTGTTTGCTTTGTAAAGAGGAAAGTATCCTCTACGCCAAGGTCTTGCAGAATCGGTACATAAAACTATGTCACCATAATCGTCTGCATATCGTTTAGCATAATTACGAATTGAGTTTAGAATCATGTGTCTCAACATGTCTTCATTTATCTCACCGTCATTATACTTCATCTGAGCCATCATACCTGCAATGATGGTCTGTGTGAAATCTATAAGTATCATTTAATCACTTTTACTAATAATGTATTTTTGGTAATTCTATTGTTTCCTTCTTTTTCTTTTGATCTAGGGATTTCATCCATAAATTTAGAAGCAATAACATTACCACCTGACACCAGTCTATCAAGTAATTTCAAATCTGTCAAGGTCTTTTCTGTACATTTATAGTATCCTATAATCTTTGATCCCTTGACTGATAAACCTTGTGATTCAAAACAGGTTATCTTCTTACTTGCAGTGTTATAGGTAAATAACATTCTTGCTCTTATTATTTCTGTTGGGTCTATTGATTCGTACTTAGCGAATCTTTGTTGATATGGTAATTTTTTGACTAGTTGAGCAGGTGTTTTGATTCTCACCTTACGAACTGGTTTGTATTCATCACAAAATTTCTCTATGTCTTTCTCTATCTTTTGTAAGAACTGCATAGCATATTTCTTTTGGTTGTTAGATAGGAAACTATAGGCTTCTTCCAGTTGTTCACATTCTTCTTCATTCTTTAGTTCGTACAACATTTCGTTTGTATAACCTTTCATGTACTGTACAACTTTACCAGAATAATCTAATTGTCTTAGATACTTATACATAGAGAATGAACTCTTCTCATTGTCCATAACTTTATCGATTTCGAACTCGACATGATCCATGGCCTCAAGTGCCTTGTTTCTCATTCTGTCTTGTATGCTAATCTTCTGTGTCATCAATCTTATTAGTCAACATAAATTTGCGAGCAGGATTTATCATCAGGTTTGCTCGTCTCATAAAATCACGGTTTGCTAAAAACGGTATCTGATTTCTTTCATCAAGTGATACCTCAACCTCGTAAGTCGTATTTAGAAATTTTACTTCCATAAGAACAACTGGTCTTTTCTCAGCAGGTTTAATAAGTTCGACATATCTGTGTAATGGTTTTTTGTGTTTGGTTCCATTTGTTTGCCAAGTGACAACTTTACCTTTCACTTCAACTTCTGTAGCGTGTAATGCACAAGTAGACACATTGTTACCTGTATCCATCTTTACTGTCATTTCATCACCTTCAACTTCGATACTTTCAAGTACACCACATTCCATTGCTGCCTTCTTCCAGATATCTCTGTTTATAAATTCATTCAATACTAATTCTACTACATCTTCACCAATAGCTTTGGATAAACCTTCAGTTCCTGGTGAATGGTTGACTTCGATAATATATGGATCACCTGTCTCTCTATTCTTTGCAGGCATGAAGTCAACACCAACCCACTGACCGTTTACAGCTTTAGAAGCTTTTAGAACTGCCTCTTCTTCTTTTGGTGTGAGTTTTATTTTTTCTGGTACAGAACCTTGTGATACATTCGATCTGAAATCATTGATCACCATAGGTCTCTTCATTGCACCTATAATCTTTTTATTGACAACTACTGTTCTTACATCATAGTCCATTTCAATGTACTCTTGGAGTAACAGGTCTGCATAAGGATCAATTTTATTGATCAACTGAACTGTAGACTGCAATGATCTTTCCGTTTCGATTAGGAGAACTCCTACACCTTTTGCACCTTGTAGTGTTTTGAGTACCATAGGGAAGTCATTATCTAATGCCTCATGAGCACGATCAACTGCCTCTGGTTCATCACTTGGTATGAGAACAGTTTTAGGTTGGGTCATACCAACTTCTTGGAGTCTTAGGTATGTTCTAAACTTATCTGAACACACTTCGATTGTTTCACGGAAGTTGTTGACTGGAATAGCATATCTTTCTAATTGTGAAATAAGGTCTAAGTAAGAATCTTTTGCAGTGACATTACCACGAACAAAGACGATTGTATCTTCATCTAATTCAAAACCCTTTTCATCACCTTCATTATGTAAGGTGATCACACCACTGTCTTCGTCTCTTTCAATATATGCACCAGAGATACGACAATTGTAAACTTCATGTCCCATTTTCTCTGCTTGTTTGGCAAGTTTGAATGATGTGGACTTTTCTGTTTGTTTTATGGGTCTCTGCGCGAGAACTACCAAGCGAAAAGGATTATCTTTCACTTCTTCTTTTAGTAATATATCGCTAAAGCTTTTTATCATTGTTGTCATTCGGTTCGTATAATGAGATATTTCCTGCTACACTAATTCTTTCAACGCCCTCTTTGTAGAAAGGCATAACCATGTGTGTCAGCCAAGATGGAAAAAATATAACTTTGCCTTCTTTTGGAAAGAATTCAAACACATGGTTATTTAGGTAACTTGCTGTTCCATATCTGAACTCTAATATACCACCAACTTGCTTTCTACTTTCATCGTATTGATTTCTTTTGTCATGAGGATTATTTGTGCAATCTTCTGGTTCTATTCCACTTTGTACATATGCTACAAAAGAAAGAATGCCTGTGTGTTCATGTGGTGGATTTACTTCGTGTGGTTTTTGAATATTCATCCATATACCATCACATGCAAATGGAAACTCTGGTTGGTTTCTTTTGTTGAAGTAATCAGTAGCACTCTCAAAGATGTCGTTCATCAACTCTTGGTTGACCATAGATGTAATGTCGTATTGTTCTTCTATAATACCTGCAAGATATTTTCCTGCATCATCTACATTTGCAGTTCTGACATTCTTTGCTATATCTTTGAATGCACTAAGTGTTTCTGGTTTGAGATCATAGATTCCTATTGAAGGCCCAAATGGTGAGTAGATTCCGTTTTCGTATAACATATTAGTCCTTGTGTAGTTGTAAAAAGAATTCTGCATCAAGTACAACCAAAGGTTTGTGATTATTTCTTTTGATCACTAATAAAGGTTCGTAGCCTTTACAATTATCAGTTGCCTGTTCGTATGATTTCCATACATTGACCGATTCTTGATTCTTACATTCTACACTATAGGGAAATATTTGTCTAGTCTCTTTTCCCATTATTATGTCTTCACCTTGGGAACCCATAGGTCTGGATTCTAGGTCTTCTGAATCAACTTCTAGGTGTTCTACTAGTTTATTTGCAAACCACTGTTGTAGTCTACGACCCTTGGCCTTTGCACTGCTTGTTTTCATTTAATATCTCACTTGCTTTCCATTCCCAAACATCTGGTAATACACCATGTACAATCAAAATGAACGCAACTTTCCATGCGTGCCATAAATGTTTGAAGTAATTCATATCTATTTGTTTTAGATGATTCATAATATTATATATCAAATTGTACACTTACACCACAACCACAAGAAGACTTTTCTTTTGGGTTGATAAATTTGAAATACTCGTTGAGTCCTTCTTCGACAAAATCTAAAGTCATTCCGTCTAAGTATGGTTGACTAAGGGGATCGATAACAAACTGGAATCTTCCATAATCTATAACTAAGTCATCGTCATTTGGGACAATAGCATCTTTGAATACATATTCAAATCCTGCGCAACCACCACCAGTCACACCTAGTCTAATAAACTCTACTTTCTTTTCTAATAATTTTTGTATAGCTATATCTGTTACTTCAACTTCCATTTTCTTGCATGTTGTGTAAATCTTTTGGTTTTATACACTCAAAAGGTATTTCTATGTCCTGATCTTTCGGTACATAAAGATAATTTATTTCACAACGATTACAGGTATCAATAGCATCGTATATAGTTTCTACTAATGCCTCACCACCTAGATTGAATGAAGTATTGAAGATAATAGGAACATCTGTTATCTTATAAAACGCCTCTATAAGTTCGTAATAGTTTTTGTTCTGTTCTCTTGTGACTGTCTGAATACGGCAAGTGCCGTCTGCATGAACTAAAGATGGAATATCTCTATATGCCTTTTCTTTTGCCTGAACAGCAAAGGACATCCAAGGAGACTCTTTCAGTTGCAACATGTGAAAGTATTCATCAGCATGTTCAGCCATAATTGAACCTGCAAATGGCCGATAGTCTTCTCTTCGTTTGATCGTGTTTACTATTTGTTTTGCTTCGGGATGCCTTGGATCAAAAAGAATAGAACGATTGCCCAATGCTCTTGGACCCCACTCTGATTCTCCTTGGAACATAGCAACGATCTGCTCTTTGTCAATGATAAGGTCTAAGACCATATCTAAATCTCTAACAACTTGTGTCAAAATCACGATTCATTCTCCAATTTTCTTTTCAACCATAATGCAGCTCCTAATGCTGTACCACCATCGTGTGGTATTGGATCAACAAAGAACTCATAATCAGGATTTGCTTCTAAGTACTTGTAATTATTTGTACAGTTCAATGAGTAACCACCAGACAAGAGAATCTTGTTGATGTTTGGTATCAACTCTTTAGCCTTGTCAATAATGTTGAGAGAGTTTGCTAATGCTTCCTCTTCACATTGTTGAGCAACGGTGAATTGATTGAAAGTGTTTGGTCTAGTTGTACCATAACTTGCCATGCCCATAACTTTACCAGATGCTCTGCCTTCTACATCACAACCTAAAGCTGCTGAGAGTTGAGAGAAGTTCATACCACTAGATGGTTTACTTGAAAAGATAATCTCTGCACCGTCAATCTCTTTGACATCATCTTCCCAACACATGAAACAATCGTATGTCATGTTGGGAAACGCAAAGCTTTGGTCATTCAATGTTCGATTGTTCGATAGTCTTTGCCATTTGATTTCAGGTACTTTGCCTGGTACACAATGAAAGATTGTTTCCATTTCTTGGTAACCTGGATATTCATCGAAGAATCTCATGGCACCACCACCATCCCAAACGATTGTTATACACTCTTCTCCTTTCCAAGGTGATAGTGCATGAACACACTCTGCATGGTATAAATGGTGCTGACTCTGATCTAAAGTATAACCCTCATCATCTTTGTGTAATTGTTTTGAAAGAGTTTCAGCAATGTATTCATCTGAACCCTCTTCAAAGGTAAAGTCAAATGAACCTTCATACTTCTTTGCTAATTCTTGGAGACGAACTGTTGATAACTGTGCCTCTCGCATGTCAGCACAAAACTCTTCTGCTACAAGTCTGTTGTACACCAAACTCTCTTTATCGAAATGAAGTTTGACATTTCTCCTATCGAATGTAGTAAAGATCAGGTGATCTGGTTTTTCTATGTTTCGTTGTGCTACACACTGAAGACCATAATCGTCATCACGAAGCAATCTTGGATCCCAATACTTGACTCTGCGAAATCTTGCTTCGTCAAAGACAAAGTCTATGGTATCGTCTGTGATTTGTGCGACACTAGTGTCGTGTGAAGTGTTTACTCCTAAAATTCTCATAATATATATTCCTTTTTACGAACCGTATTTATCTTTCAATTGTTTGACGGTAATAAGTTTGTCGTCTATAAATTGTTCTATCACTCGAGCAGAACCATTCTTTTCACCGTAAAGAAATCCTGCAATCCATGATCCAGTCACACATACAGAAATAAAAATAAAATGTATGATGTATAAGTCCATTATTTTCCTCCTGCCCAATCTTCTGGATCGGAAAGATGTTCTTCTTTGTTGACTTCTCGCATTCGCTGTATATAACTTTTTATACCATCCCAAAGAATGAAATACATCACACCTGCAGCTGATAGCCAAAAGAAAAGTACTACTGCAGTGTGTAATAAAAATATAGGTAACTCATATATAAAACTCATCATATAACTCCGTACAACTTTTGTATAAATGTATTTAGTAGAATTGCAAAACCTATTCCGTTGAGTAATATCAATGCTCTATCTTTCCATAGAATACCAATGACTAACCAACCAAAGACGCCTATGAGAGATAGATACAAGTCGTAGTCTGATAACTCATCAACACCTCGCATAGACATAGCAAACAACAAGAGGATGCTTGAGACCCATTTGATGTACCAGTCGATTGTAAATTTAGGTGTTATGCTTTTCAATTTTTTCCATACTCAATATTGTTTTCACTTCGATATCTTGCCATCTACTTTCTTCTGGTAGAAACACAAGTATCTTATCACTGTCTGATTGAAATAGATTCACATTCAATAATGACCCAATCACTTCGTTGATCTTTCCTTTCGTTGTCAAAGATTCAAATCGAATTAGATGTTTGCCTTGAAGCAGTTTCTCTCTTACTTGATTGAATGTCATTCTACTATTTAGTAAAATCTTCCAACGATTCCAATCCTAATTCATTTAGAACTCTTTGTTCTAACAGTCTTGCTTTGTCTCTATGACTAAACCCTAAAGGGCCTTTCTTCTCACCCTTTTCATAGGGTGGTGTAAACCCTTTACTTGTGTATTGTTCTGCTGTGATGTCTATGATGTCACCACTCTTTGTCTGACACCACCAATGATACTCGCCTTCGTGATCTACACCACGATACAACATCACCTCTTTAGGGTAAAACCGTTTCAACACAGCAGAGGCATAATAACAATAGCCTGCCATAGGATTACCGATGTTCTTTTCTTTCCATTTCCGTGTCAGGAGATCAACGGTCAGATTGTTTTTGATAATCTCTATGATCTCATTCATGTCATAAATTCTGTGATGCCTTGGTGCAAGGAGATTCGTTCCAAGGATTTGTTGTAATATTCTTCGAACAGTTCACAACCTAGAAAGTCTCTGTTCGTTTCAATACAAGCTAGTGCTGTTGAACCTGAGCCAGAGAAACAATCTAAGACACTTTCATTCGGTGGACAATAAGCATGAATCATGCGTTGC
>Ga0136656_1000378_pt1 | contig 15211 bp, 15 predicted proteins | sample CPBDNA_9_FD_94862 | JGI IMG/M metagenome (GOLD analysis project Ga0136656, IMG submission 94862) | Freshwater to marine salinity gradient microbial communities from Chesapeake Bay, USA - CPBay_Sum_15_0.8_DNA (version 2) | ecosystem: Environmental > Aquatic > Marine > Coastal | place: USA...
GCCTCACGCGCACCATGTCAGTAAATCGAAACGTTTTAAATGCTTTTTTGTACATTCGTAAATATTTTTTCGACAATAAAAAAGTACTTACTGATGGGCAGCAATAAAGTCCCCACTAAAGTTAAGCATATGCGTGGCACCGCCCGGCAAGACCGAGATCTGCCAAATCAAGTATCGCCTTCTCTAGAGGTCGGTCTTCCAGATCCGCCTGTCGACATGACCGACCACGCGAAACACCTGTGGAAGCAAGTCACCGCAGAGCTGTACGCCTTGCGCATGCTGACTCGAGTTTCCCTCGTACAAATCGAACAGTACTGCAATAACTATGGGATATACCGACAGGCACTTCGCCAGATTAGATATGGCGAAGACATAACCGCTGGCAGCAGAAAAGCTCCTGCTTTTTCAGTTTTGATGGAAGTACAAAAGCAAATGCGTAGTTTTGAGGACAGATATGGGCTAAACCCTTCTTCCGCGACTAAGATACCATCTAGGGTAGACCCCGATCAGGAAGAAGAGCAAGAGGGGGAATTCGATGACGTATGATGAAAATAGACAAACGGCGGTTTTATTTTGACAAAGTCGCAGCAGAACGGCCTATAAAGTTTATAGAACAGTTTATAGTGCACACTGACGGTGAAAAAGTCGGCCAGCCTTTTTTGCTGGAGGCCTGGCAGAAAGAGATAATCCGCGAAGCTTACGGATGGAAATATAAATCTTCAGGCAGGAGAAAGCACCGCTTCATCTACGTAGAGCTGCCCAAGGGTAACGGGAAGTCGATGCTTTTATCAGCTTTGGAGCTTTATATGTTGTCTGGCGACAGCCAGATCGGCGGAGAGAATTACTGTGTTGCCGGTGATAGAGACCAAGCCCGCATTGTTTTTGATACTTGCAAAAACCTGATCGAGCTTAGCCCGCGTCTACAAGATAAATTCGAGGTATATAAGTCCAGCATCATCCACATCAAAAGCAGGAGCTTTATGAAAGTGCTTTCGGCGGAAGCTTATTCGAAGCATGGCTACCGGCCGTACTCTATTGCTTTTGACGAGCTGCACGTTCAGCCAAACCGAGAGTTGTATGACACGCTTACCCGAGGGTTGATTAAAAAACCAAATAGCATGTGCTGGATGATTACCACAGCAGGGGTAAAAAACACCTTTGCAGAAACGATTCACGACTACGCGGTCAACATATTGAATAACGTCTTGGAAAACGAGGCGTGGATGCCAGTCGTGTACGCTGCCCATCCAGATGACGATCCGTTTGACCTAGAGGTTTGGCGCAAAACTAACCCAGGCTTTGGCCCAATAATTGACCCGCACGATTTTACAGTCCTGGCTAAGGAGGCGGAGGCACAAGCCAGTGCGCTGAACAGCTTTAAGAGGCTGCATCTAAACATTTGGACAGGTGCAACAGACAGCTGGATCCCGGTTCATAAATGGGATAAGGCCGGCCTACGAAAAGTAGACCTAGAGTTCCATCTAAGAAATCAATCTCCATGCTGGGGCGGGCTGGATTTGGCGTCGACCCAGGACCTATCGAGCTTTAGCTTGATATTTGAACACCCAGACGGGTATTTTGACTGGGCAGTATGGTTTTGGTGCCCTGAGGACACTGTGCATGAAAGGACGAAGAATGAAAACATCAACTACGAAGCTTGGGTACGATCTGGGGAGATATTCACCACCGAAGGCGACGTTCAAGACACCGAAGCCATTATAGATTTTGTCCAAAGAGCCAATGAAGATTTTAACATCCAGTCTGTTGGCTTTGATAAACACGGCCCGGGCAAATATGTTGGAGCAAAACTATACACAGACTACGGAGTGCCGATGGAGCAGTTCTCCCAAACAATAGCCAGCTATTCTACCCCAACCAAAGAGATGGAAAAGCTTATTTTGTCAAAAAAATTAAATCACGGCAACAATAAAGTTCTGCGCTGGCAGGTAGACAACGTGCAGATTGCTAGGAATACCAATGATGATATCAGGCCGCACAAGGGAAAGTCCAAGGATAAGATTGACGGTATTGTCTCCGGGCTGATGGCGCTAGGAGAGTTTTTTGATAAAAGCAACCAAAAGCCAGGAATGGTAATGTATATTCCCGGGATAACTGACAAATAAACGACTGATTTTGCAAAGATTAGATTTTATAGTATATTGCGAACCATATGTTCAAGAAGGTTATTAGACGAACGCTAAAGGGACTCCTAGGGGGTGATGCCGAAAAGCGAAATTCCAGCTCTTTGTCAAAACCCCCACCCTGGCTAATGATAAACAGCGGGTCTGGAGTTACAGTTTCGGAGAATACAACGCTCTCCGTTGCAGCCTTTTACCGTGCAGTTTCTCTAGTAGGGAACATTATCGGGTCAATGCCCGCTTCCATAGTAGAGGTAAAAAAAGACGGGTCTTTGCTCCCCCGCCCTTACCACCCACTTAGCTCTTTGATTAATCTTCAGCCCCACCCGTATTACACAAAGGCGGATTTTATGATGGCGATGATAGTTCAGCTTATGCTTCGCCAGAATTTTGTAGCCCACATTCGGCGCGATCGGTACACAGGCAGACCTCTTAACCTTCGCATCATCGAGTGGAGAGAGGTGTATGATATAGTAGAGGATGAGGAGGAAGAGCAACTGTACTATAAAATAGAGGGCAAAGGCATGATCCCCGGCAGGGACATTCTGCACGTCAAGGGAGTGACTAGGGAAGGCATATCTGGGGAAGACACTCTACTGCGGCACCGAGATACTCTCGGGAGTGACCTCGCAGCTCGAGAACAGGTCAACAAGATGTACCGCAACGGCACTCGCCTGTCTGGCTATGTCAGCTCAGATCAGCACATATCGGAATCAGCGATGGAGCAATATTCCCGCTGGTGGGACATGAACTACTCCGGGCCAGAAAACACCGGCGCTACACCTTTTTTGGGCGGCGGCCTTAAATACCATCCTATCGAGATTTCACCTGCAGACGCTCAGACCCTGGAGACTAGGCAGTTCAACATATATGATATTTCCCGTGTCACCGGAGTACCGCCGGAATTCCTGTTTGCGATGGGGACAAACAACGTTCTTCGCCTCGAAGACCTTAGCGGGCTTCTTATGAGGTTTACTATATCGCCGCTTGTTGAGCGGATCGAGCAGGAGTTTAACAGAAAACTATTTTCACCTAGGGAGTTTGGTCGAGTTGTCGTCCAGATGGACATGGAGTATTATTTACGGGCCGATGCGGCTTCGCGAGCTAAACTGTACGAAACCTTGTTTAAGATTCAGTCAATGAGCCCGAACGAGATCCGACGCAAAGAAGGCATGAATCCTCGCAAAGGCGGCAATGAGTACGGTTTGCCTTTTGCATCTAACGTATCAGGGGCGGATCAAAAACAGCAAAGTTCTGAAGGCGAAAACACTGGAGATCAGGCTAATCAAACCCAACCGGCAAATGGAGAAGAGTAGAATAATTGAGCTAATTACCAGCGCAGGCGGGGTGACATCTGAGTTCAACGTGACAACGATTGACCAGCCTGCGCCACAGGCGAAAAATATCGAAGAAGATGCCATATAGCGATTATCCTAAGTCTGCAAGCGAGGAAGCTCGCAGGGCGTTGAAGCACCGTGAAAATAACGGCACAAACTGCGGAACTGCGGTAGGGTGGCGACGCGCTAACCAGTTAGCAAAACGAGAGGCGCTCAGCATTGATACCGTGAAGCGCACCTATAGTTTTTTGTCTCGCTCTAAAGTGTACGACCAAGGGCGTTTTAAGGATGATGACGGTAACGACATCTGTGGTAGCATAATGTATTCAGCATGGGGAGGGGACTCGATGTTACGCTGGGCAGAGACAGTAGTTAATAAGCTTTCTGAATCAGAGAGAACTATGGACAACTTGAAAATAAGCCGCCATGTTGTAAGCGTACAAAATGATGGCGATAATGTTATCATAACTTTTGCAAAGCCAGATATGGACGAAAACGTTAAAGCAAACGCCCATGGCGGCGAAAAGACAAAAGAGCAGAGTCGCGCAGAAACGCCTGTGCTATCAGTGGGAGACTATGTTAGCTGGCTCTCATCATCAGGCAGATCTTACGGTCGAGTAAGCGAAATATCTGACGATTCAGATCTCGAGGCAGACACCGGGTTTGTCATCCGAGGCACGTCGGAAAACCCGTCAGTTCTTATCGAGGTGTATGACTACGACGAGACGGCAGGCAGGTACGTCCCAAGAGACCCGCAGTTTAAGGTAGTGCATCAAAATTCGCAGCTTACGAAAGAGGACAGTTCTAAGTTCTCCGCGCCAAGCGCCTCGGACAGCCGAGGATTAAGGGCTAGTAATTTTGAAGCATCTTCCATGAGCTTGAGTTCAGAGGAAGGTTCTATCGAGGGCTACGGTATTGTTTTTCAGTCTGACAGCACACCTATGTATGTTCAAGGCCCGTCTGGAGAAAAAGTCAAAGTTGTAGAGCGCATTAGCCCCGAGTGCATGCGCGATACCGACATGTCCGATTTGGTTGCAACCTTTAACCACAACTATGACTACATCCTAGGCAGAACTTCTAACGGCACTATGGAGGTGCGCGTGGACGACACAGGCGTGTACTACAAGGTAAAGCCTTCTAAAACATCCTATTCGACGGATTTGATGGAGAATTTACGAGTTGGAAACGTTACCGGCAGCAGCTTCTATTTTTTGATGGATGCAGATGCCGGGTACGAATTTAAAGAACGCGCAGACGGGTCAATCGAAGCTACCCCAAAGCGCATCACAAAAGTATTCGAGATGGGGCCAGTTACAAGTCCAGCTTACCCAGCTACTACCAGCGAGCGCCGGTCTGCGCTGCTGGAGCAAACGCAGAATTTTTTGTCTATGCGGCACCGCAGCTCAGGGCATCCTCAGCAAGAATCTGACATCGAGCCTAGCTTGGAGCCAGATAAGAGTGTCGCCCAGGCCATCGCCGCCCACAAACGGCGGAAATTTGTAAACAACTTACGGAAGGCGTAGCCCTCCTTATTTTTAATGCCAAAATATTTAGATACAATGAAACATCTTGAAAGCCTACAAGAGCGCTACGCTAAGGCCCAGGAAGAGTTTGACGGGATCTATGCACAAGCAGAAGATTCCGAATCGGACTTTACGGCCGAGCAGAAAGCCCGGATGGTAGAGCTTAACACCGAAATGGCAGGTCTCGAAAAGGAGATCGATACGGCCAAAGCTATTGAGCAGCGCCGTGCCGCAAATCTGGAAGCTAAGCAGCGCAGCACGGCTGATCGCCGCCGGTATGTGAAGAAAGACGACGAGGAGACTCGTGCAGCGAAACAGTACAGCTTCATGAAAGCTGTACGATCTCAGTTGCCCAATTCTTCTGTACGCCTGGACGGGCTGGAAAAAGAAATGCACGATGAAGCTGTCCGGGAAGCCCGAGCTGCCAACATTACCGATATCGCCGGTGTGGCCATGCCGTCTTTTTTCCTTCAATTCGGTGAGCGCAGCGAGGAGCAAAAGCGTAACCTAGTGGTAGGTACGGACACTGCTGGCGGTTTCACTGTGGACACCGAGCTTCGAGGCCTGATCCCTTTTCTCCGCCCGCGACTGACTGTTGAAGCCATGGGCGCCACCACGTTCACAGGTTTGTCGAGCAACATCGATTTCCCTCGCAATGACGCGGTCACGTCCGCCACTTGGGAAGGGGAGACAGACGCGAACGCGGATTCCGAACCGACTTTTGATCGCGTTCAGATGCGCCCTCACCGGCTTGGAGCCAACACCCCTTTGTCCAAGCAGCTGATTGTCCAGTCTTCCATCGACGTGGAAGCCTTCGTCCGGCGCCAGCTCGAGCGGGCTATTGCTGAAGCTTTGGATACAGCAGCCATTTCAGGAGACAGCAGCGCCATCGCCAATCAGCCTGACGGTATTCTGAATATCGCAGGAGTCAATTCGGTTGCCATCGGCACCAACGGCGGAGCCCTGACCTGGAGTCACATCGTCGAGATGGAGTCGGCAGTGGCTACTCAGAACGCAGATTTCGGCCGACTGGGGTATATTACTACACCTGGCGTTCGCGGCGCTTTGAAGACCACCACAAAAGATGCGGGATCCGGTCAATTCATTTGGAGCGACGGCCCAGCCCCAGCGCAGCAAGATCAACCTCGCGCAGGAGAGCTTAACAGTTACCGTGCGATGGTAACTACTCTGATGCCAGACAACCTGACCAAAGGCACCGGCACCAACCTGCACTCTTTGATCTTCGGCAACTTTGAAGAGTTGATGATTGGTCAGTGGGGCGGTTTGGATCTTGTCGTAGACCCATACAGCTTGAAAAAAGAAGGCCAGATCGAACTGACCGCCAATACCTGGTGGGATATCGCTCTGCGTCATCCTGAAAGCTTCAGCGCTATCGTAGACGCGGTAGTGTAAACTTTTGAGCACAGCGATTTGGTTACTGAGGTTTAAAGGGCCCCTGTTCATATGGGGCCCACCTCTTTAAAAAAAACACAACATTATGGCAAAGAACATAAAAGTGCGTTTCCTTAAGTCTCCGGTTTCTTTCGCTAAACTAGGATACCAAGTAGGGCAAATCGGCGAAGTAGCTGAGGATATCGCAAAGCGTTTGCTTGAGCACGATTACGCCACGCTGGAACTAGAAGAAAGAGTCGCGGCGGACACAGGCTCGAAAAATAAAACCAGCGCTGTAAAAGCTACAGGGCGTAAAAAAGCTAAACCAGCTGGAAAAACCGAGTAAATGGCTAACTCTTCATATAAAGACTATCTTGAGTCTAGGGCTTCAGACAACACTAAAGCCCCTTTGCCCGGGACGCTAAAACTGGTGACGCCTCCGGCGGTGGAGCTTTTCGATTTGACCTTCCTGAAGATGTATTTGAGGGTTGACGGTAGCGAGGAAGATTCGCTTATCGAGTCGATTCAAAAAATGCGCCGGTCTGAAGCCGAAGAGCTATTGAACATGGGGCTCCTGCCTCAAACTTATGAAGAGAAGATCTACAGTTTTCCGGCGTACGCTAGACTAAACCCTGACCGCGCTATCGTGCTTAAAAAGGGGCCTTTGATATCTGTATCAAGCATCACTTATTTTGATAAGGATAACATCGAGCAGACCGTTTCTGCTGATCAATACTCCGTGCTAGATTCAGATCGAGGCCTACCAGTGATTGCTCCTTTGGCGGGTAATTCTTGGCCGGAGACAACGAGTCGCATAGACTCGGTGAAGATAACGTATCAAGTGGGGTTTGCGACGCCATCGGACATTCCAGATGGCATAAAAAGCGCCATTCTGCTGATGATCGCAGATTTATATGACAACCGGACAGATAGTGCAAGAGGGATACCTACGGCTTCAGTGAAAACGTTGATGCAATATCGTCTGCAAAGCTTTCGGTGATGCACAAAAAGTACTTCAATAAAAACGAGACGATAGGCGCTCTGAACCAAAGAGTGCAGTTTTGGAAACCTTTATACACTCAGAATGAGTATGGAGAGCCTGTTAAAAGCTACCAAGCTCAAGACCCAGTCTGGGCTAACGTGGACTACAAAACGACTAACTCTTCTGAGTACGTTAAAGATACCCGGGTGACTGCCCAGACTAATGTTCAGGTCTTTATTCGGTTCAACAAGGAGATTAACAACGAATGGAGGGTTGTACATAAAGGTGTGGAATGTAACATAATTTCAGTGTTGCCCGATCAGAAACGGAGGTACATGCTTTTAGAGTGCTTGATGGATGAACCAAACGTAGAATTTTAGCGGATGAGCCTGAACCAAGACATTGAAAGGGTCACTAAGCGCTTAAATAAAGCGTTGGACGACATTTCTGACGACAAGGCCCGGGAAGATATAAACAAAAGAGCCGGTAAATTTGTAGCGTTTGCTGCTTCAGCTCGAGCCCCTAGGCACGACAAGGTGCATTATGTTTACCACACACCTAAGATCAAAAAGAACCGTCGAGCTAAACGAGGCTCAGCTTTGAATTTTAGGACGAAATACAACCCTGGGAACTTGCAGTTGTCGATCCGCGTACTTAGCCTTAAGCAAGCTATCCGAGCTGTAGTCGGGCCCCGGTTTCTCCGCAGGCCTAGAGCTAAAGAGTATGGCCGCAACCGCCAAAATGTAAATGCGTTCTACGCTCAGATGATTTTCGGTTCGGCGAAAGCTTTCAGGGACAGGGTCATGGCCCCGGCGCTGGTCTCCCAAGAAGGGCGCGTCAGGAGCTTTATAAAGAAAGAAGTGGATAAATTAAAGCGCGAAGCTGCGCGGAGACACAACTTGTAATAATGAGCACAGGAAAGTTGGTACATGGGCTTTTATCTCCAGATGCTACTATACAGGGCATATTAGGCAATAAAATATTCCCAGTACAGATCCCGCAAAAAGACGCTTTCCCAGCTATGGTATATCGGCATTTAAGCCAGGATCCTACTTTGCTTAAAGACGTAAAATCCCCGATGGACACAGTGACAATGGAGCTGACTTTTTACACTAAATCCTACGAGGACAGCATGACTTTGGCAGGTCGATGTCGCGAAATTCTAGATTTTTTTACCGGCACAGTTAACACGGTGTCAGTAGATAAAATAAGATTTTTGGATCAAAATGATAATGATTTGGTTGAGGGTTATGGATTTTTTGTGACCCAACAGACTTACACCATAAGACTGATTAGATGAAAGTAAAAGTTTTACGTACCTTTACGATATTACCGCAAGGGATGACAGCTAAAGAAGGGCAAATCCTAGATTTAGCTTCACGCTACGCCCGACAAAAAGCGGAGCAAGGGTACGTAATGATAGTACCGGTCGAAGCCCAGGGCCCTGCGGGCCCAGCATACAGCAAAAGTAATCCGCCCCCTAAAAACAAGGAGGTGCAGCTGCCAGACGATGGCGTATTTGTAAACAGCCCTGTAGATGATTCCGAAAAATCAAATGACATGCATAAGGAGTCAAGGTGGGCAAAACTTAAAAGAAAATGGCTTCTACTGGAGTAATTAACGGCACTAATTTGCGCCTTTTTGTCGGCGCAGTCCCTATCGCATACGCGACTTCTTGCACGTTGTCCATAACTCGGGAGACCCGAGAGGTAATTCACAAAGACGCGCCGGGTGCCGGTTGGGCAGAAAGTGCGCCCGGGCAAAAATCAGGAACCTGTTCTGTCGACGCTCTTTACAATGAGGACGGCACCGTAAACGACAACGAAACGCCTAAGACACTCTTTGATGCTTTGAACAGCGGCACCTTACTGAACTGTACTGTTGAGACAGGAGAAGTAGGAGACAACATCTTTGCTTTTACCGCATACGTAACCGACCTTGAAGTCACCGCAGCGGTAGAAGAGAACGCAACGTACAGCGCAACTCTTACCATTTCTGGCACAATCACAATGTCGGCTACGTAAGGGGGCCCAGAGAAAGGATCTAGCATTTATTGACCAAATAATACAACAGCGATGACTCACGAAATCCAGGTTGGCGACGAACAGTTGCCAATCCTATTCAGTATGCGGGCGATTCACCACTTTTGCACGAAGCACAGAGTGACAGTCGGCCAGTCTTTCAACATGCTCGGCTCGGACGGCGAGGTAATGTCTATGAGCTACATGCAGCTTGCAGACCTGCTTTACTTTGGGCTTAAAGAAGGCCACCGGGTTTCAGGAAAGGAAGGTAAATTCCCGCTTAAGGATTCAGATGAAGCACTCGACTTATTTGACCGGCAGCCGGGGCTCCTTAAGCAAGTGGTGGAGCTATACAGCGCTGCGCTTTCGCAGAAGTGGGGAGTGGAAAAAAACGACCAGGCGCTGGAAAGCCAGCGCAGCGAAAAGACGAAAGCAAAGCCCAAGAGCTAGGAATAACCTTTAGTCAGCTGCACTATTATGCCTGTGGCATGGCAGGGATGTCGGAGTCTGATTTTTGGGCCAACGAGCCGTGGACCGTCCTTAATCGGATAAACGCTTGGTCTGAAATCAGATCTGAAAAAGAGAAGTCCGACCTTCGCCAGCTTAGCATCTTAGGGGCGTGGGTGCTTGCTCCGCATGCGAAAAAAGGTAAACAGCCTGCCCCGGAAAAGCTGATCCCCAGTGTCTGGGCAGACGTAGATGAGGTTAAGAAAACCGGGCCGCTTTCGCCGGAAGAGAAAAAAGCCAGATTTGCAAAGCATGACGAATTAATTAGGAAGCACTTCGAGAAGAACAAGAAATAGCCATGGGCCAGACATCTGATCTTAACGTAACGCTAGGGCTAGTGACCCGCAATTTTAGCCGGTCGCTAGACAAAGTTAAGCGCGACCTAAAAAGATCGGCTCGCGAGATGGAAGATGTCGGCAGGTCTATTTCGGAAATTATCTCTTTCCCAATTATAGGCGCCGGGGCAGCAGCTTTAAAATCTGCTGCTGACTTTGAGCAATACGAAAAAGCTCTCATAGCAGTCACAGGCTCTGTAGATGAGGCAGGAAAGCAGCTTACTAGGTTGCAGAAGATTGCAGAGGCCCCGGGCATCGGCTTTGATCAGGCGGTAAAAGCCTCCCTTCAATTGCAAGGCCTAGGTTTGCAGGCGAACGAAGCAGAAGAGGCAATCCGGCAAGTAGCCAATGTAGTTGCCGCTTCTGGCGGAGGGGCGCAATCTTTTGAAGGTGCCATCCGGCAGCTTAACCAGATCCAAGCTAAAAACAGGGTTTTGCAAGAGGATATAAATATCCTTTTAGAGAATGCTCCAACTCTCGGTAACGTCTTACAAGAAGCGTTTGGCGGTAAGACAGCGGAGCAAATTCGAGATGCAGGCGTAGACGGCGAAGAGTTTTTCGACACCTTGATCAAAAATCTGGCGAATATAGAGCGCGTTCAAGGCGGGCTGTTTAACACTTTTGAGAATTTCGGCATTGCAGTTCGTAAAGCGCTCGCCGATGTAGGTCAAGAGATTGATAAAATTGTAGGAGTGCAGGGGATTGTTAACTCTATCACGAAAGCCATCAACGATGCCGTCAAAACTTTTAAAAACCTGGATAAAGAGACGAAGGTGGCGGCTCTTAGGTTTTTGGCTTTAGCCGCCGCATTGGGCCCTATCGTTTTTGTGACTTCCCGAGCGGTTACTGTGTACAGAGGTTTCTTCTCGGTCATAGCTTCCGGGGCTAAAATCTTGGCCGCGACGGGCGCAAGATTACAACTGCTTGCCGCTGGCCAAGCCGCAACAAGCCAGGTCACCTTAAAAACATCAAAAAGCATCTCAGGCTTAATTGGGTCATTCAGGGCTCTAACTTTGGCTCAGCAAGCTTTAATTGCTCTGCCCATTGCTGCTGCGATAGCCGGTGCTGCCTTACTGTTCGACGAATACCGCACAAACGTGGCCGCAGCCAGAGCTGAAATAACAGTTCTGGATAACGCTCAAACTACAGCGCTGAAAACAGTAGCTTCAGAAGCAGGCGAGCTAGAAGCCTTGAAAGCCCAGCTCAAGGACACAAGCATTTCTCGCGGAGAGCAAGCCCGGGCAATTCAACGACTTAAGGATATTAACCCGGGGTACTTCGCCGACCTTGACACGGAGACATCTAAATATGAGGATGTAGCTGACGCCATCGACTCGTACATTCAGAAGATATCCCTGCAAGCTGAAGCAAAGCAGCTTGCCTCAGAGTTAGGACGGGTTAGCTTGGCGCTCAATAACAACGCCTTTTTTGCAGAGGAAGCAGAAAAGAACGTGAGTTCCTTAGATAAGGTTCAAATCGGGGTCGCTGGGGTATTTAGCAGCTTGACGAAAAACTTTTCCGGTCTTGCTAAAACTGTGGCCTCGGAAAGTAACGAAGCTTTTGAAGTGACTAAAACTTCTTTGACGCGTCAACAATCTGCCATAGAGGACAGGCTCGAGGAAATCCGGCGGCTGCAAGAAGGGCTTAGCGGCGGCAACACGGATGCCCCTGTAAGCCCCGCCCCAGTTGTGTCGCCTTCAGTAACTGACGGGGACTTCAAACCGGGCCGAAATGGCATAAACTTAGTTACGCAGCTCGCTATAGAAGGGACAAAACGATATGATAAATTTTCAACTAGCATCGGCGCGACTTTTAAAGAGGCGAAACTACTCGATACGTTAGATTTCCAAAGTTTTACGCCAGATCGATTTACTGATTTTGCCACCGCCTCAGAGATAGCTGAAGGTCGGGTGTCTTTGCTGAGAGAAGAGCTTAGGAGGATAGATCTTGCAGCTGAAGCTACCGGCGAAAGCCTCACAATGGAAGGGCAGCTGGACGTGTTAAAACAAAAACTGACTACCACCAAGTCTTTCCTGGCAGAGACAGCGGTGGAATTCGAGGGTAATACGGAAGCCGTTGCTGCCCTGCAAGCCATTTTGGCTCAGCTAAACATAGAGTACGAAAAAGCCAATAAAAACACAACGGATTTATCAGAGAAGTTCTCTAACTTTAAGGATTTAGCCCAGCAATTGTCTGAAGGCATAGAAAACTCACTGACAAGTTCATTTACTAGCTTTTTTGAAACAATAGCTGAAGGCGGCTCGGACGCGTGGGGGCAATTTCAAGACGCTTTTAAGCAGGCAATCAAAAACCTGATAGTTCAGCTGTTAGCGGCTATTGCGGTAGCCGCCACACTGGCTGCTTTGGTTTCAATTTTTGCGCCCGGGCTTGCTGCAAAGCAAGGGCTAAAAAGTTTCGGGTCGCTATTTAAGTTTTTCGGCAGCGGAGGCAGTCTTCTGGATTTGTTCCCCGGCAATGCCAGCGGCGGTATTGTAGGCCCGGGCTTCCCGAACGACACGTACCTGACCAGGCTTAGCTCTAGAGAAGCGATTATACCACTAGACCGATTACCTAGCCTTATTGAGCGCATGGGCGGCTCCGGATCTGCCAACTTAACTGCCACCTTGCGAGGGGAGGATCTAGTGCTCGCTTCAGACCGGGCAAGGCGAAAAATGGGAAGATAATGCCAGTACGTTTACGAGGGACATTTGTTAGTGAAAGAGGGCGCAAGTTCAGTATTGAGGTGCTAGATACCGAGTACGCAGGTGATTCTGTAGACGTTGAGATAGGCGGCGAAGGATTTCTCTTAACATATGAGCCTGAAGAAGAGCGCCCGGATGCAGCGTTAATACCCAGCTCATTGGAATTCACAGTAGTTCAGACAGAGTCGACCAGCTCGGATCTCATCTCTTTTCGAGATGATTATGCCTCCGCTACAGAGGAGCAGTTTAGGGTGAAAGTTGCCCGGGAGGACAATAGCCTGTATTGGGTCGGCTACGCCATGCCTGACCAACTGACTTATATTGACCCGAGATGGGCAGATACAACAGTAGACATCCGGATAACCGCCAAGGACGGTCTAAACCGGCTAAAAGGCATTTTGTATAACGATAGCGGGGCGCCTTATTCAGGCCGTGAGACGTTCAAAAATCACCTGTTTAATTGCCTAGAGAAGATTGGGCTAAACGACTTTTACAACCCAACAGACCCTTTCTTGACTGCTTTGGTTAGGTGGTATGAAGATCAAGATTTGACAGCAGATGAGTTTGTAAATGAAATGGATCGTACGTATGTAGATCACCTAGCCTACATATCGTACAATGATAACTCTCTAGAAGAGTATACAAGCACTTACGATGTCTTGAAAGACATAGTCACGTTATGGGGCGCCCGGCTGTATATTAAGGACGGCACATGGCGCTTTGAGCAGTGGAATGAATATCAGACTACCCCTAATGTTAAAAGACATGTGTACCAAAAAGACCGAGTTAAAGTAGGCACAGAGTCAGAGGTTAACCTAGAAGTCCGGGAAGATGCAGATGAATTTATCACAGCTGCCAGTGGAGTTTTCGGCACCTTACCGCTGGTCAAAGGCGTTGAGGTAACACACAAATCCAGAGACGATAGAAATTATCTACAGCAGTATCAGCAGTGGGATACAGACACTCCTGAAATACAAATTCAGTTGCCTGGAAAGGGCAAAAGCTACCTGATTAGGGGCAGTATTAAAAGTAGGGTTCTATTCGACGTTGCCACCGCGCCTTACATAGACTTGGTGGAAGCGCACGTTCCTGTCCACGCTGAGCTAGTACTTCAGATGACTAACATTAGCTCAGTCAACCCCATATCACTGTCCAGACCTGTTTTATCGATGTCTGGAGGGGCCTACAGTTACGATACTGCTTCATGGGACGGCGGCCAAGTTTCAATACTGATGCCTCTTCAAGTTTTTCCGGAGTATGTATATCTTAACTTTTCTTTTTTTACGCCACCAGTGCCTGACGACAACGACACTTTGGAAACTTTTACCTTCCGTATTGACTTTCTGCGCAGTCTAGATGTAGACGGGCAAGTGCCAGGGGCCCCCAATGCGGCTGTAGTAGAAGAGTTTGAGATCACGGATTTAAGTTTGCAAGTCATAAATGCTGACGGATCTTTTGTAGAAAGAGAAAGGAAAACACTTACTGGTCTTTCCGCAAATGCTTCAGGCGGAGAAGTGATTCAAAAGACAGTTTTGGTGGCAGACACGGGCGCTCAATATCTAGGATCTACAGGAGTTAGTATTTTAGTAGACGGTTCGCACGAATACACTGCAAGCTGGAAGAAAGGTCGCCCCAGTGCAGCAGAGCCTAATTTACTTCAAAGGCTTTTGGCGATAGAAATTTTCAAGAGGCACAAAACCCCGCTAAAAACTTTTGACGCTACTTTTTACTGTCGGAGCAACATAGGATACTCTGACGTATTTACGCTGACTACAGGCGAGCGATACGTCGCCTTGCAGGCGTCTTATAATAGTTTTCTCGATGCTTGGTCAGGGGTGTTTGCTTTTATTGGGCACTCAGATACTATCCCAGGAGGCACAACTACCAGCGAGGTGCCTACTATAGTGCAACCCCCAGGTCTTGCTGCTCCTAACAATAATGGAGCCTCTACAACTGCTGGGGGCGTTTCTTCAGCTATAGGAAGTTCTTTTCCAGATGGCGGGCACATTGTCAGTACAACTGGGAGCAGCACTTATAATGACGGGGATGAAATAACAGCAATAAGCATTAATGCCGCTACGGTAGATGGCTTATTGCAATCTGGGGATACTATCGCAATGGTAGATCGATCAACAGGCAACATTCAACATTTCACGGTAACTAGCGACTTACAGGCTGGCGACACGACCATATCAGTAAGCCCAGCGACTATATCAGGCAGTTTTAGGAGAAATAGCTATATTACGCTAGGCACTGGCGAGTTTGTGACGAACA
>Ga0136656_1000379_pt1 | contig 15209 bp, 23 predicted proteins | sample CPBDNA_9_FD_94862 | JGI IMG/M metagenome (GOLD analysis project Ga0136656, IMG submission 94862) | Freshwater to marine salinity gradient microbial communities from Chesapeake Bay, USA - CPBay_Sum_15_0.8_DNA (version 2) | ecosystem: Environmental > Aquatic > Marine > Coastal | place: USA...
TGCACTGGTCACAGTAAAAACTCTTGCTATACTATCATTGATAGCTGTAAATTCTAAAGTGGAATCAAATACTATAGTCAAACGTGGTTTGAAACTATCTATCTGGTTTTACATGCTATTAGCCATTATTCCCTGGACAGTAATACTATACCTAACGGAATCGAATTGATATAAATAGAATAGATATTCAATATTATAGGAGTTATATTATTATGTCAGATATAAATGATCTAAAAAGATTTGTCATCAATAAAAGTTTATCACTAGAAGAAAGAAGACAACTTCAAGAAGTTGAAAGACGAAGAAGAGATGCACCAATAACTCCAAGCAGACTAGGGGTTCGTGGTCGTGGTGCAGATACCGAGCCAGTATCTGTTAAATCCGAAGCCAGAAATTTGGCAACATCTCTTACTGCCCTAGCAACTCAATTAAAAAAAGTTCAAACTGCCCATCAAGCTCTTATGAAAAAAGCCAGAACAGATCCAAACCAATCTAATGCCGGCTTTATTGAGCAAGAGATTGGAGACGTAATAGATTCCACCATATCTAGGATTGATTATATTGAGCCTTGGGGAGACTTGGAAATTCTTGCTAAAAAACTTATAGTAGTTGCAAAAAAATTAAAGTAACCATTCCATAAAAATGAATTTTTTAGGGAATGGTATTCCCTAAAAATGGTGATTTTTCGTACTTGACAAAAGCCAAACTTCTTGCTATTATAATAGTATAAGGTAAACAAGTGAGGTAATTGAGATGGCATATTTCAGTCAAGAAGATAAAAAGAAAGTGGCTCCAAAAATCAAAGCTGTATTAAAAAAGTATGGTCTTAAAGGTTCGGTTGCAGTACATAACCATTCAACTTTAGTGGTAAACATCAAAGAAGGTTCTCTTGATTTGTGTGGTGTAGAACTTAAATGCAGATTAGCCGATCCGAGATATGTAAGATTACATCAAGATCCAGGCGGATTTTTGAGTCAAGAGCCAGAGAAGCCAACTTACATTCAAGTGAATCGATACCATGCATCAGAGTGGTGTCGTAGAGTTGGTGAAGAAAAGATAGCAAAATTCTATGAGGAATTAAACGAAGCTACTATGAGTGCAGGTTGGTTTGATAAATCAGACATCCAAACTGATTATTTCCACACTGCATATTTTATCGATATTAACGTAGGTAAGTGGAATAAGCCATATAACTTTGTTAAGTAAAAAAGAGGTCGTTATGGAAAATAAAATGGAAGATTATGTCGCAAGACTCAAAAGACACGATTGGTATTATGATTATAGTGATGATCATAATGCATATATGAATGGTTCTGCGGCTCGTAGGAAAATTCTGGAACTAGCAGATGAATTAGATCCAAACCATGAAATATTTAATCAATATGCTCCAGAACAATTTAAGAGAAAATAAGTAATATGCAGAATTTGCGTATACGATTTTTGAAAAATAGCTATTGACTATTTGGACTCTACTCTGCTATAATAATAGTATAAGGTAAAGAAATGAGGTTGATATGACAAATAAAGAACAATATGAAAAACTAGTTGCTGAGAATAGAAACAAAATTACTCCAGAATTTATTCTTGCATGTATTGAAGATGCAAGACAGAGGGTTAAAACTGGTGAACTAACAGTTGAAAAATTCTACCAAACAAAACAAGTTTTGATAGAAACTTTAGAGCCAGCTAATGAGTGGACTCACTAAGAGGTAAAATATGAAAACAATAAAAGTAACATTCTATCACGATTCTGGACACGGCTGGTATAGAGTAAAAAGATCTGTACTAGAAGAGTTAAATCTACTAGAACATATCAGTTCGTTCTCTTATGTAAATGGTGCTAGTGTCTACCTAGAAGAAGACAGAGATGCATCTATATTTTATAATAGAGTAAAAGAGTTGGGTTTATCTGTTGAAGAGAAACAAGCCAAATTTTTTGAGAGATCTCCAATAAGATCTTATCATAGATTTCAGAAGCCATATAAACAGTTAAACATATCTTAATGAGTTGCACTACTCGCATAAAGAGTAGTGCCAAAAAAAGACTGAATTTATATGGGGAAAAAACATTAACAAAGAAATATATGAGTAACTGTGTTTCTCCCAGATTTTTTTTACCATCAGAATCCAAAAATTTTTCCCAGAAATTTTTTTACCCTCATAGTTTTTTTAGTTTGATTAGTAGCCAACATTGTGCTAGAATTGACTGTATAGAGTATAACAATATTTTATGAGCATCTGCATATGATTAATAAAGTATCATTTAAAAACAACAAAATAAAGTGTCTTGGTTGTGGTCAGATATTAGAATCCAAACATAGACACGATTTTCAACAATGCGATTGTGAGAATCGAACTTTTACAGATGGCGGCACAGAATACTTCCGTAGAGGTGGCAAAAATCTAGATCTCATTGAAGATGTTAGTGAATTGGTTTATGAGGAAATTAAAGGATAAACTATGACAAAAAAAGAAGTATATATAAATGTAGCATTACATTTATTACACACCAGAATGCTTGGCTCTATAAAAGGCTCTGCTGAAGGTCTGCATGTTTGCGAAAGTTTTTTAAGTGATGTTGCTTTACTTTCTGAAGCTATAGTAAAAGGCTCAGAACAATTTGAAGAAGATCAACGAACAAAGGTTAGAGAATCTATAGCCAAATAGGGTATCAGATGAATAATATTAGTTCTAAATCCAGAAATTTTTCTATAACTCTAGTATGTGCATTCAGACATGCTATCACCAAACAAACTGGTGTAGTTGATGCTGTTGTCAGTGAAATACACGAAAACTGGTGTAATATTACTGAAGCTGATTTAGAAGATATAGTCAGTGATATAAAAGCTAATAGGGAATCTTTGCATCCATCTGATAAAGTTAAATGGATGACTATTGTAAATAGATATGATGAAGATCTTTTCTATGATAATTATGATGATGTAGAGTAGATTTTTAAGAGCCATCAATGTATTTTTGGATCTAATATTGATTTTACTTGAGCGTATTGTATATTGGGTGAATTGAATATGATTAGAAAAATATTAGATAGTATAGCGTATAGAACTGTAAGAAGATATAATATAATAAAGATTAGAGATCTAGAACCTAATTATTATGATAAAGATACAATATTGCTACATGGTATAATGCAAGTATTGGTAGATTATGTTGAGATTGAACTAGCTAGTGTATATAATCATCAGTGTGCTAAATCTGAATTAAATTTAAAAGAGCGTTTGCATAGCATCTTACATTGGAGACTAAGAACTTCTGAGTTGATAAGAAGTAGAGAAAAAGGTCTTAAAGTTTTAGACTACATGATTAAACCTCACGATGATATATTAAACGTAGAAGAGTCAAAATCATCTATGTTTGCAAAACAGGTTAAAGATGTTTATATCTGGTGGAAGGAACTTAGACCTAGAAGAAGGTCACCTGAAGTTGAGTCTGGTTATATGTCTATATATAACATATTAGTTAAAAAGTATGGAAAATCATTTTCAGTAAATCATTTAGAACATGTTGAAAAACGTGAATATAAAAATGCTATTAGTAAATTAAACATGGTTGAAGCACAGCAATTACATGAAGATAAAGAGTATATGAAAAAGGTAATACAATTTAGTAATCATCTGTGGACTTAATATTATGAATGAAAGTAATACTAAAAAAATAATTAATGCTTGTCCTTCCTTATTTTCAACACTGAATGATGAAAATAGTATTGTGGCAATTTCTTGGTTTGGCTTCGAGTGTGGAGATGGTTGGTGCGATCTATTGGTTGAACTCTGTCAAAAAATACAACTAAGATTAAATGATATGTCTGAAGAAGATGTTGCAAAAATTTGTGTACATCAGGTCAAAGAAAAATATGGATCTTTAAGATTTTATGTCTCTCATCATGATGATGTAATAGAAAACCATATTAACGATGCTATGAAACAATCTTTAGTAACATGCGAAAAATGTGGAAGCTCTGGAAAACTTAGAGGAAAACACTGGTATTATGTTTCTTGCGATAGACATTCTCTTGAGGAAGATTTGTAGGTAAAATGGGTTATATATGAGTAGTCAATATACAATGTACAATTCTTGGATAGGAGGAGAAAAACAAAAATTAAATGGTAATGGAAATCATAGTGCAGAACCTAAAATTATTTTTAAAGATGGTGATGGTAATGAAGTAATTAAATTTACACCAGATGGCATTCATTATAATCACAAAATTTTTCCAAACAATACATATAAGCAAGCAGGACAAAGATTTTTCTACACAATGATTTATTACAATCATTTAGATGTTAGTAAAAGAGATGTTAGATTTGGCTTAACTGAGTGGAAAGATCATAAGAAAAGAGAAATAATTTTTACAAAAAATGGTCTAGAACATAACTATGACTATATAGAAAACTGGACTTGGTGGATGATAGATACATTTAATCAACATATTAAAAGGTTTTGTAAATGATGAGTAAATTTTTAATTATAGCGTATATATTTTCTTTTTATATTACAATTAGATTGTATAACAATCCAAATTATGGAGAGGAAAATGGTTTTATAATATTTGAGTTTAGTGAAAAAAAGTCTAAAAGAAATAATATAAATGGAATTAAGATTTTTGATTTTAAAATAGGATAGACTATATGACAGATGATTTATTTAAAAGTATACTAAGTGAGTATAATCAATCAATAGAAGATTTTGGGTTTACAGAAGTATCTGAAGATGTCTTTGAACAAGAAAAAGCAACAGAAGTTGTTAATGCTATTTTAGAGACGGAAGAGAGTACAGCAAAAGAATACCAAAACAAGTTGATGGAATTGGAAAAACTAATATTACCATTTCTAATTAAATTGATGAATGCAAAAGAAGTTTATATTAAATGGCCTCATGAAGTAAGGGAACCAGTAATAAAAGCTCAAATAGAAAAAATAGTTAAGTTGACAAGAGGCTAAATGTTTGCTAAATTTATAATAGTGGGTTCAATAGCATTGGTCTTACTTGCAATAAACTTATATTATGATGAAGATGATTTATTTTAATGGGAATATGATTTATGTCACCAAAAAAGAAAAGTGAAAAAGTAATAGTTACAGAGGAAATGAATCTTTTGGTCGATGAGATAAAAGCATTGGTGAAAGTTAGAGATGCACTTTCATATGGCACAAAATCTGGATCTGATCCAGCCGAAAGTGTTATGATTAGAAGAATAAACAATAGAGTGATTCAATTATCAGAACATATCTTAGATACTTTTGGAAAAGAAGAAAAAAATAAATAATAGCAATTATAATATGTTATCAATTCACTTTACTATTGACTTTATAGTAGCATAGATGGTATAATATAAATATAGAAAATAGTTAAGTTATAAGGCATTAAAAGTGGACACTAAACAATTTCTAAAATATTTAGCACATAAGCAGGGTATAGCAATTAACGAGCAAGTTGCAGTAAAAGCAGAGTCTGTATCAAAAGAAGCTGAACTTGCCGTTAAAAAATTGGAAAAAGACTTAGGTCGTTTGCTTGGTAATAGATATGTAGTTCAAGCTAGGTATCAAAAAAATCTAGGAAGTACCATTTTACTAATGTTACATCACGATAAGCCTGCAAATAAAATTCCAGATAATTCACCAGTGCATATGAAAATTATGATGCATTTAAGTAGCAATTTTGGTAAAGATGTAGATTTATCTCAAGTTAGTTGGGAATTTTTGACAGGTCATTTTAAGCAAAGAAAAGCTGGAATTAATTTTAGAAAAATAAATTCTAAAAAATCTATAGATGATGCTACCAATAAACTTATAGATTGGTTTAAGAAAAATAAAAGCAAAATGGATTCTTTAATAAAAGATCAAGATGAAGAGGATCAGAGGTATGGAAGATAAAAAAATTGTGGTTTTATATTATTAAATTTTGAATTGGTATATATTATGGGAACTGATATACATGTTTATGTAGAGTTTTATGAAAAGGAAAATATACCAAAATCAAAATACTGGACAACTAGTAATATAGCCTCATGCTTTTGTAAAGATTTAAACTTCGGCAGAAATTATGATTTATTTTCTCTAATATCTGATGTCGGAAGAGGTGCTCATTCTCCTTTATATAGACCTACTGGCTTTAAAAACATATCACCAAGATTATCATATGAGGTCGAATCTGAGTTTTATGTAAAAATAATTCCAGACAATCAAGCTGAATTCTTAAAACACACAATGAGTTCTGGTAAAATTATAACTAAAAGTCATGCAGATAAACTTGTTGAAAATAAATCATTAATAATGGTTGATAATGATCGTGGTAGACTTTTTGGAACTTTTGGGGAAACAATTTTAAATTTAGAACAAATAATGGAAATACGAAAAGAACATTTGATAACCACTTTGAAATATGATCCTCGACAAAATTTAATTGATTTTATTGAATCTAAAAATTCCAGAGAATTAATGAATTATAATTTTAATGAAGATGAGCATACATATTTATTTTCCACAATAAAAATGATGCAAGCATTGGAATTAAATTCTTCATTTTTAACGAGATTTGTTTGTTGGTTTGATAATTAATAATGATGGAGAAACGTATGAAAATTAAATATGACTATAGCATAATTAAAATGGTAAATAAATTATTTCCAGAAGACACTTCAATGAAGATGTCTGCACAAAATGGAGATAGAAATTTATTAGATATGGTATATAATAAAATAGGATTTCATATAGACGAAGATGATGTTCTTGTCGCATTCAGAAATAAAAAAGAACAAAGAATCTTAGATATGGCAAAAAGAGCTAAAGCAATTAGAGATTTGTATCAAAAAATATTTTTGGCAATAGAAAATGATATGAATGAGTTAGCAGAAAATCATTCATATCAAGATTGCTTATAAATTCAATATCACTACTTATTGGTGTTGGTTGAGTAAAAATACTAAATTTTATAATCACTATAAATATGTTCATATATCAGTGATTGTAGATAATAGTTTATGGATAAAGCATTTCTAGGTAAAGATAAGTTTATTTGGTGGAAGGGTGTCGTAGAAGACAGAAAAGATCCCATCTTTTTAGGTAGGGTTCGTGTTCGTATATTTGGCTGGCATACCGAAAACAAAGAAGAGTTACCAACTGTAGATTTACCGTGGGCTATGATAAGCCTTCCTGCTGACAATGGAAGAAGTCCAGTTGGGTTGAAAGAGGGTGATTGGTGTTGGGGATTTTTTCTTGATGGTGAAGAAGCACAAAAGCCTATTGTTGTGGGCTACATTCCTGGCATAGATGAAGATGCCGCAGATCCTGAAATTGGGTTCTATGATCCAACACCAGATGAAGAGTTAGTTGCAGGTTCTGTACCAAGACCTCCAGAAATGATTCCTGTAAATGTAGTTGAGGTAAATACAGAAACAGGAGAAACAGTACAAAAAACTGGAGGTAGATTTGGTGATCCCGATAAACTGCCAGGACAAACTGTTGCGTTCGGTCAACTCACTAAAGATTATAGTGCTGATTCATATAAGTTTGATCTAAATCAAGATGGTGTTTATGATGAAAAAGATTCCAATCAAATGTTGGATCTAAATAACGACGGAATTCCCAGTAACGAAAATGAGTTTTTTTCTGGTCAAGTTGCAATAGCTGGAACATCTGCAATTTCTAGATACCCATTAGAAGATAGATTGATGGAGCCATCTACATCTAGATTATCTAGAAATGAAAATATAGAAAAAACAATAGTAGCTTTTAAACAAGGAGATCTTGGTGCAGGTGAAGGTGGTGGATATGATGGATCTGGCGTGGGTGGAGATTCTTCCGCAGATTCAGCACCATTCCAAGAGCCTGCTACTCCATATGATGCTAAGTATCCATATAATCATGTATATGAAAGTGAATCTGGTCACGTTATAGAAGTAGATGATAGTCCATCAAAAGAAAGAATGCATTGGTATCATAGAAGTGGAACCTTTACAGAAATACATCCAGATGGATTGGAAGTAAACAAGATAAAAAAATCTCAATACAATTTTATTTACGAAGAGTTTTATAACAGTACATTAAAGAGTATTAATTTTGATGCTGGAGAAGCATTTAGAGTAAAAGCTGGTACTGTTATTAATCACAAAGCTGGTAGTGATATTAATAGACAATCTGGTGGGAATCTTAATGCACTAGTTGGGGGTGATAAAAATACTAGAGTTTCTGGAGATGAAAATACGGTAGTAGAGGGTGGATCTAAAACTCATATTTCAGATGATACATATGTTTTTATTAAAGAAGGTGTCTTGCATATTATGGCAGCTAGAGATATTGCTATTGGATCGGTAGCAGGATCTATTCAATTAACTTCTCCAGCAGAAATCTCATTGGTTGCACCTAAAGTTACTTTAGAAGGTGCAAGCATACACCATGTTGGAACATGTATTGGATCGCAGTTGCCCGCACCTGCATGGGGAGCACCAACACCTGCAATACCACTGATTAATGAAGCATTTAAAGATGATTGGTACGATGATGACGCAAAACCATCTGATGGATCTACAAAATATGGATTTTTATTACCGAGGGGTGTAACTGGTGATGTTTGGAAGCCAATATCAGAAAGTGATCAAAAATTAGTAACATTGAGTGCCGCAGGCCAAGAACATGAACTAAGAGAAGCATTACCAACTGGAAGATTAGAAGCTGTTAAAATTAAATATCAACATCCAAGTGGTGAAATAACAGAATGGGAAGTAGTTAGACCTGTACATGTAGTTGGCAAATTAATTGATACTCCAAATAAAATTGACCAATTTGAAGATGGTGTTAGGTGGTTGAATAGATGGGATAAAGCTGGAAAAGACTATCCAAAACAATTATTTTGGATTGTAAAGGGTGGGCCGACCAACTTAATACTTGATAGTGCAGAAAGACACCAATGTACAATTACTTATGATGATAGAGTAAATTTTGATTTGAGAACTATAAAAAAGGAAGAGACTGATAGTAACACAAGCAATAATAATAACAATGCTTTATAAAAACGTGATAAATAGTAAAGTTATATTTATTTTTATCATATTACTATAAAATAATGTCAAGAGTATCAAAAAAGTTTTCAGATTTAAATTTTGATTTTATGCCACATCCAGTTTCTGGAGATATAGTTCCATTGAAAGATTCTGAGTCAGTAAAAAGATCATTAAGAAATTTAATGCTCACTGGAACATATGAAAGATTATTTCAACCAGATCTGGGAGCAAATTTGAAGCAATTATTATTTGAGCCTATTTCACCAATGACTCAATTAAGTATTCAATTACTAATATCTGATATAATTCGTTTATACGAACCTAGAGTTTCTATTGTAAATTTACAAGTATCAATTCCATCAACCGAAGATGGATATAATGTTCACTTAGTTTTTGCTATTGATAATTTATCTGAAGTTACAACTGCTAATTTCTTTTTAGAAAGATTGAGATAATATGAGTAATATAAAATATACAGAATTAGATTTTAAGAAAATAAAAGATAATCTAAAAAATTTCTTAAAGAATCAAGATCAATTCAAAGATTATGATTTTGATGGATCTTCTATGTCAGTATTGTTAGATGTTCTTGCATATAATACTGGATATAATGGTTTCTATTTAAATATGGTTGCTAATGAAATGTTTCTAGATAGTGCTTCACTAAAGTCTAGTGTAGTATCAAGAGCAAAGCATTTAGGTTATACTCCAAGATCAATTAAGACTCTTTCTGCAAAAGTAAATCTTACTATAACATACACATCTGAAGATTTAGTTCCTGATGATTTATTGTTAGCAAATTCTGTAGAATTTCAAACAAATGTTAATGATACTCGATATATTTTTTATCCAAAAGATTCTGTTTATTTACAGAGAGAATCTTCTACGGTTTATACTGCAAAAAATTTAGAACTATTGGAAGGTAAAAGATTAACATATTCTTGGACGGTAGATAAAACACTACCAATAAAACAAAGATACATTATACCAAATGATAATGTTGATTTATCCACACTAAAAGTTAGTGTTCAAACATCTTCAACTAACACTGGAAAAGTAGTTCTTAAAAAATCTGATGATATAAACTTGCTAAAGCCAGATGATGCAATTTATTTTTTAAATCAATATGATGAATCAAAATATGAAATAACTTTTGGTGATGATATTTTGGGCAAAGATGTTGAAAATGGAAATATAATTTTAATTGAATATTTAGTATCTACTGGTAATGGTGCTGTAGGCGCAAGCAAATTTAAAATTGCAAGTGCAACTAGTCCTCTTTTATCAAATACATTGTCTGTAAAAGTTGAAACTATTGATAGTGCAAAAGGTTTTGCAGAAGCTGAAGATGTTGAATCTATAAAATTATTAGCACCAAGATCATATGATACACAAAATAGGGCTGTGACAAAATTTGATTATGAAACAATAATACAAAGAGATGTTGCTATTGTAGATGATTTAAGAGTTTGGGGCGGTGAAGAAAATGATCCACCTGAATATGGAAAAGTTTTTTGTTCCATAAAACCGATTACTGGATACTCATTAAATGAAGATGATAAAAAAAATATCATAGAAACTTATATAAGACCAAGAAATGTTCTTTCAGTAGAAGTTGTTATTGTAGAGCCAGAATATATTAGATTAATCTTAAACACAAAAGTTAATTATTTTTCAACAAAAACCTCTAAAACAATTTCTGATATTAAAAGTGATGTCTTTAATTCAATCAAAACATACAAAGATGTAAAACTAGTTGGGTTTGATTCTGATTTTAGACATTCAAAATTGACAAAAATTGTAGATGATACAGATCAATCAATAGAGAGTAATATTACAGATGTTACTATTAGATATAGAATAATACCAAGTTTAGATAGTAAAAATAATATTGTTATCAAATTAAACAATAAAATAGATACTGGAGACTCAAAAAATAACATTTCTTCTATTGATAGTAGCGAGTTTTTCTATAAAAATACAAGAGTTAGAATTTCAGATAATGGTTCTGGTAAACTATTTTTATATTATCTTTCTGGCGATAAAAAAGTTATTATTAATACTAATGTTGGTTCTGTTTCGTATAATACTGGTGAAATAATATTAACTGATTTATTAGTTAGTAGAATTCCAAATAATATTAACTATATTGATTTGTTTATTACACCAAAAGAAAGTGACATTATAGTTTTAAGAAATCAAGTATTGTTAATAGAAGATTCAGATATTAATATTGATGTTGTAGATCTTAATAAAATTAAATTATCATAATGCAAACAATAACTTTAGAAGAATATATACAATCTGAAGATTCTGGAATAATTGATCCAGATGTTTATGGATCGGATAGTATTCCCGGCATTAGTACAGTATTATCTTCACAGTTTCCAGATTTTGTTTCTGAAGATCATCCTAAGTTTATTGCTTTTATGAAAGCATATTATGAGTGGATGGAAAGTCAAAGAAATGTCTTGCATGACTCTCACAGATTAAAATCATATCAAGATATTGATGAAAGTATAGATGTATTTACAGATCAATTTTTTAAAGAATTTTTAGTTAATATACCAAGAGATGTTGTAGTAAATAAAGCAACCTTATTGAAAAACATACGACAATTTTATAGAGCAAAAGGAACTGAAAAATCTTACAAATTATTTTTTAGAATGTTATATAACTCAAATACTGAGTTTTATTATCCGAGAGTAGATATATTAAAAGCATCTGATGGTAAGTGGATACAGAATAATTCTATTAGATTATTCTTAATTAAAGGAACACCAAATGAATTAATTTCAAAAAGAATAAGAGGTAGAATTAGCAACTCTACTGCATTTGTTGAAAAAATTTTTTCCATTAGAGAAAAAGCATTAACTGGTTATGAAGTAATATTAAATAATTCTAGTATAACAGGAAGTTTTTCGTCGGATGAATTGATTGACTCTGAAGATGGATCTGTTATTGCTAAAATTTCACCCTCACCAACTAAAATAGAATTAATAAATTCTGGTTTGGGATATTCTGTTGGTGAAACATTTTTAATAGAAAATATTGGTTTGGGGGCAACTGTAAAAATAGATGAGGTGGATAGAAACGGTTCTATAACAAAACTTTCTATGTTAAAGTATGGATTGGGTTATCACTTAAATCAGCCTTTAGAAAATATTTCTTTGCTATCATCAAATGCAATAGAAGTTGCAAAAATTAATATAGATTTTACTGGATTGATAAAATATCCTGGCTATTATTCAAATGAAGATGGTCATTTATCATCATCAAAATATTTACATGATGGTAATTATTATCAACAATTTTCTTATGTTGTTTATGTTAATGAAGCAATAGGAAGATATAAAGAAGCATTGAAAAAAATATTACATCCTGCTGGATTTAAATTGTTTGGAGGATTTAGAAGCCAAGAAATAATAGATGCAGGAGCAAAAATACCAACACAAACTAAAGGTGGTGAGGTAATAAGAAAAATAGAGTCACAAATTGTAGATGCACAAACAAACATTAGAACATTTGTTTCATTAAAACAACAAATTGCAAGAAATAGAAATTCATACCCACTAGGCCCAGCAAATTATTCCGTTTTTAGAGAGAGATTTAACTATAAACCAGTAAATGATTATAATGCAAATACTGAAATTGATAATCCATCAGAATACTTTGGTAATTTTGGAGACTTAACAGCTCAAAAAGCAATAACACCAATATCGGTCTTTGATCAAAAGGAATTATCTCCAAGTAAAATCCAAGAAAATCTAGAAGATAAAACAAATTTATTGCCAGATGCTGTTGTAATATCCAAACCAGAGGAGACTCCATAAAAGTTTTTAAGACATTTATTTTATGTTGATAAATAAAACATATAAGGAAAATTAATTATGACTGCTATTATTAAAAATAAGTTTAGAATAAGAAATGCTAAAGATTTTTTAGAAAATCTAGATTCAACTAAACATTCTGTCGATAGAAATCACTATCTATTCATAGGAAAGCCTACAGTTTGGGGAGATGGTAGTCAAAACGATGAGTTATATCCAGTTACTCCATCAGACACCTTAGAAGAAGATGCTCAAATTTGGGATGAGATGTTAGGTCTTAAAAAAATAATAGAAACTCATGGATCTTTAGTAATACCGAGATCTGATTGGGATGCAACTGGAAATACAATATATGCAATATTTGATGACAAGGATTCCAATTTATATAGACAACCATCACAAGAAAGAATAGAATCTGCTTCTATAACAAATAATGTTGCTGGAAATTTTTATGTCTTAAATAGTGATTATCAAATTTTTGTTTGTATTGAAAATGGAAATAATTCTGTTAGTACGGTAAAGCCTGTAAAACCTCCCTCTATAACAGATTTGGTAGATTATAGTGATCAAGATGGATATGTTTGGAAATATGTGACTACAATTCAACAGTCAGACATTGTTAAATTCTTAACTGATAGTTGGATGCCAATAAAAACACTTCTATCAGATGATGGCATTAATGATCAATGGAATATTCAACAAGGTGCTATTAGTGGTGAGGCTTTATCTGTTGTTGTCGAGAGTGGTGGAAGTGGGTATACAAAAGTTCATGATGGCATTATATCTAATCCTCAAAATGTTGGTGGAAAAGGCACAGCAACTCTTACTTCATTGGTGGGTGGAGATGCACCATCTAGTATTATCGATGATTATAAAGACTGTCAAATACATATTGTTGATGGAGATGGACTTGGCCAAATCTACACCATAGAATCTTATGATGGCTCAGTTATAACTTTAACTGAAGAGTGGGAACAAGACGAAGAAGGAATTATTGTAACAAATAGCTCTGAATATAAAATTCTTCCTGCATTATCGATTACATCAAATGGAACATCATCAATTAAATTAAGACCAATTTTAACAGATGGTATTGTTACTAGAGTATTGATAATAGATGGTGGAGAGGGAGCAACACATGCAAGTGCTCAAGTTTTAGATACTGCTGGTGGAAGTGGAGCTTCAATCAGAGTCGTTTTATCTCCACCAAAGGGCTTATTAAATGATCCAGAGAAAGATTTGGGTGCTTTTTTTGTTATGTTAAACTCAAAACTTCAATATACAGAAGGATCTGGAGATTTTCCAATATCTAATGATTATAGACAAATTGGAATAGTAAGGGATGTTCAAGAATTTTCTGGAGCATTAGCTACAGCTCAAACATTGATTGCAACAAAAAAATTGCAACTAACTAATGTGGTAGAAGGTATAAATGGATTGTTTAGATCTGATGAAATAATAACAGACGGCTCAGTTAGTGCTATAGTTTTAGATTATGATTCTACTAGTCAAACTATAACATTCATACAAAATGTTTCTACTGGATATGGAGCATTCTCAACTTCAGCAACATTATCTGGAGCAGATTCTTCGTGTGAGGCAACTATATCATCTGTTATAGACGAAGAAGTTAAAAAGCATGAAGGTGATATTCTGTATCTGGAAAATAGAAGAGCTATATTAAGATCAGAAGATCAAGTTGAAGATATAAAAGTTATCATAGAATTTTAATATAAATAAAACACTAAATGTATTAATGATTTTATTTGCATATGACAAAAATTAACTTGAATCAATCACCATATTTTGACGATTATAATGAGAATAAAAAATTCCATAGAATATTATTTCGTCCTGGTAGAGCTGTTCAAGCTAGAGAATTAACTCAATTACAATCTTCATTACAAAAACAAATTGAAAGGTTTGGTAGTCATGTATTTGAGCAAGGCTCTCAAGTATTGCCTGGAAGTAAAGAGGGTGTTAGGTATGTAAATAATCACCATTTTATAAGAATTGCAATAGATGATAATTATACAACTACTGATACACAAATACAACAATATCTTTTAAACAAAACTTTAGAAAATGATTTAGGTGTCAAAGCTACAGTTATTGGATATAGGTTAGCAGATTCTAATGGTGAAGTAATTTTATATTTAAATTACATAGAAGGTGCTGGCCAACAACAAACATTTTTAAAAAACGATTCTCTACGAACAGTCGATTCAATAACAATTAGTGTTGTAAATGAAGATTATGCAACTGGCACAATATCTTCCGTTATAGTTGAAGAAGGTGTTTACTTTTTTGATGGAAATTTTATATTAGTAGATAAGCAAACACATTTTATAATTCCGCAA
>Ga0136656_1000380_pt1 | contig 15178 bp, 14 predicted proteins | sample CPBDNA_9_FD_94862 | JGI IMG/M metagenome (GOLD analysis project Ga0136656, IMG submission 94862) | Freshwater to marine salinity gradient microbial communities from Chesapeake Bay, USA - CPBay_Sum_15_0.8_DNA (version 2) | ecosystem: Environmental > Aquatic > Marine > Coastal | place: USA...
CGGGTTTCACGGCGGGCAAGGACATCGCCATCGCTCTCGACCCTGCGATGAGCGAACTGTTCAAGAACGGCAGCTACCACCTCACGGGTGAAGGCAAGACCATGACCGCGGAGCAACTCTGCGAGTGGTGGGGTGCCCTCGTGGATCGCTACCCCATCGTGTCGATCGAGGATGCCATGGCCGAGAACGACTGGGATGGTTGGGCACGACTCACCGCCGCACTCGGTGGGAAGGTGCAATTGGTCGGCGACGACTTGTTCGTCACCAACGCCCAACGGCTGCAACGAGGCATCGACACCAAGGTGGCCAACAGTGTGCTGGTGAAGGTGAACCAGATCGGGACGCTCACCGAGACACTCACGACCGTCGAGTTGGCAACGACCAAGGGATACACCAGCGTGATGAGCCATCGCAGCGGCGAAACCGAGGACTCCACCATCGCCGACTTGGCGGTGGCCACCAACTGCGGTCAAATCAAAACCGGCGCGCCGGCTCGAAGTGACCGCGTGGCGAAGTACAACCGCCTGTTGCGTATCGAAGCCGAACTCGCCTCGCGCGCCACCTTCCTCGGTCGCAACGCCCTAAATCCCTGATTCCACGAAGCCCACGGACTCGGCGGATTCCACCGATATCGACGACCGAGCCGTCACAATGGAGGGGTGAACTTTCCGCTGGTGGTCGCCAATCGGTTGCGACCTTTCACCACGTTGTTCATCCTGGTCGGGCTGGTTGCGCTGACCGTCACGTTCCTCGTGATGCCCATTCGCACCTGGATGAACCAGCGCGACCTCCTCGACATGCGCTCCACCAAGTACGGGGTGTACGAAGAGGTCAACGACGCGTTGCAGGACGAAATCGACGCCCTGTCCGCTCCGGAGGGCGTGCGACAGGCGATTCGCTCACAACTCGGTTATCTCCTGCCCAATGAACGGCGTATTCCCCTCCTGGCACAGCCCGAGGCACCCATCACGTTGCCTGACCGTTGGCCGTACACCATGGTTGCGGGTATCGTCTCGGTTCGCGAATCACAGAACATCGGCGTCGAGCAGGGAAATCTCGATACGTTCAACCCGCTACGACCATAGGTCCGACAACCCTTACGACCGTAAGTTCGCTCCAGGCGAACTGCACTAACTTTGCGAGATGGCTGGAAGCATTCTCGGCAACCGAGTGTTGCGCAAGGAAGACCCGAAATTCCTCACGACGGGAGGCGTCTACGTCGATGACATGCAGAGCGAGCCGCTCCTCCACGGTGCAGCACACGTAACGTTCGTGCGTTCGCAGTTGGCGCACGCAATCATCAACGGCATCGACGTCAGCGCAGCGCTGGAGGCACCCGGGGTCATTGCCGTCCACACTGCGGCGACACTCAACTTGCTGCCCGAGGCATCCTCGTACAACCCCGGTGTGGCCCGAACATTGCTGGCCAGCGACCGGGTTCGCTACGTGGGTGAACCCGTTGCCGTCATCGTCACCGAACAGGCAAACCAAGGAGAGGATGCCGCCGACCTCGTGGTGATCGACTACGAGCCCCTCGAGGTGCTGGTGGATCTCGAGCAGGCGATGGCCTCGACCACGCTCCTCTATCCCGCGGCCGGAAGCAACGTTGCCGTCGACTCGACCGTGTGGGGAATGCCCGACGTGACCGGCGACGACTTCTTTTCCGACTGCGACGTGGTGGTGAAGGGCAGGTTCGTGAACCAGCGTTTGGCGCCGTGTCCACTCGAGGTGCGCGGCTCGGCGGTGGCCTGGGTTGACGGACGTCTGTATCAATGGATCTCCACGCAGCATGCACAGGGCGTGCGCGACCAGATCAACAAGAGCGACGCCTCCAGCAACGTTCGGGTGATGACCCCGGATGTCGGAGGTGGCTTCGGTGCGAAGATATCGGCCTACCCCGAGGAGATCGTGCTCGGTCGCGTTGCGCAAGCGGTCGGTCGTCCGTTGCGATGGCGCGAAACCCGCAGCGAGTCGATGCTCTCGCTCGGACACGGGCGTGCGCAACTGCAATACGTCACCATCGGTGGTACCCGTGACGGAAAAGTACTCGCCTACCGACTCGAAGCCATTCAAGACTCCGGTGCGTTCGTCGACGTTGGTGCCGTTCTGGCCCCCGCCTGTACTCGTCCGATGAGTAGTGGTGTGTATGCAATCCCGAGGATCGAGTGTCGTACCAAGTCGGTGGTCACCAACACCACCCCGATCGTGGCCTACCGGGGTGCGGGTCGACCCGAGGCCACTGCCGCAATCGAGCGGGCAATGGACATGTTCGCCGCGGAGATCGGCATGGATGCCGCGGAGGTGCGTCGCAAGAACCTGATTCCCCGCTTCATGGAACCACACACCACGGCGATCGGACAGGCATACGACGTCGGCGACTACGAAGTTGCCCTCGACAAGGTGCTCGATGCGTCGAAATACTCGGAGTTGCGCACGGAACAGGCGACACGACGACAGCGCGGCGATCGGCATCAACTCGGCATCGGCGTGAGCGTGTACGTGGAGATCACCAGCGGTGGTACCAACCACGAAGACGCACGAATCGAGGTACTCCCCGACGGACGGGCCATCGTCTACACCGGCACCTCCCCGCACGGCCAGGGCCACGTCACGGCATGGTCGATGATTGCGTCGGAACACACGGGCATTCCGATGGACAAGATCGACGTGGTGTGGGGCGACACCGACATCATTCCCGACGGTCTCGGTACCTACGGATCGAGGTCGCTGCAACTCGGTGGTGCGGCCGTGCATCAAACCGCACAAAAACTGGTGGAGCTCGCCCGATCGGTCGCCGCCTCGATGCTCGAAGCAGCCGAGGCCGACGTGGTGCTCGATACCTCCCGCGGTGCATTCCACGTTGCGGGAACACCGGCAGTAGCGGTGACGTGGGCCGAGCTCGCGACACGCCGCGCAGCCGAGGGTGGCTTGGCGATTTCCGATCGATTCACCTCGGGCGGCGCCACGTTTCCGTTCGGAGCCCACGTTGCGGTGGTGGAAGTGGATACGGAAACGGGCAAGGTGACGCACCTCAAGCAGGTGGCGTGTGACGATGCCGGCACGGTGTTGAATCCGCTGCTGCTCGAGGGTCAGATTCACGGAGGAATCGCGCAGGGTTCCGCCCAAGCACTGCTCGAGGAGTTCGTGTACGACGAGGACGGAAACCCCAAGACGGGCAACCTGGCGGAGTATGCATTCATCTCCGCGGTCGAGGCTCCGCGAATCGAGTTGGTGCCGATGGAAACACCGACACCGCGCAACCCCCTCGGTGCAAAGGGTGTCGGCGAATCCGGGACCATCGGATCCACTCCGGCCGTGCAATCGGCGGTGGTGGATGCAGTGAGCCATCTGGGCGTTCGTCACATCGACATGCCGACCACTCCCGAACGCGTCTGGCGAGCCATCAATCAGTAAGACTGTTCGGGTGAACAGTGCCCCAATAATCGCAGAACAACTCGCCCGCCACTTCGGCGACGTCAAGGCCGTGGACGGTATCGACCTCACGGTCAACCAGGGTGAAATATTCGGTTTTCTCGGTCCCAACGGTGCGGGCAAGAGCACCGCGGTACGCATGCTCACCACGTTGTTGCGTCCCACCAGTGGCACCGCCCGCGTCGCCGGCTTCGACGTGGTGAAGCAGGCCGACGAGGTACGTCGCAACATCGGCGTGGCGTTGCAGGATGCCGCAATCGACCCGCTCATGACCGGCAACGAGTTGCTCGAGTTGCAGGCCGTGCTCTACGGCATTGCGTCGAACAAGATGAAGGAGCGCGCAAGCGAACTCTTGGAGCGGGTCGGACTCACGGCCGCCGCCGATCGACGCGTGTCCACCTACTCGGGCGGTATGCGCCGACGCCTCGACCTTGCACTCTCGCTCATCCATCAACCTGCCGTGTTGTTCCTGGACGAACCCACCACCGGCCTCGACCCCATGAGTCGACTCACGCTGTGGGAGGAGGTGCGACGCCTCAATCGCGAGGGCACCACGGTGATGTTGACCACGCAGTACCTGGAGGAGGCCGACCAGCTGGCGGATCGCATCGCCATCATCGACCACGGCAAGATCGTTCGCGAAGGGAAGCCCAGTGACTTGAAGCGAACGGTGGGCGACCCGACCCTGCTCATCAACGTGTCGCGCGAACATTCCGACGCGGCGGCCGGAGTCCTGGCACGATTCGGCGAAATGCGACCCACGGCAGAGGGCACCCTTGGTGTGGGCCTGCGTGGTGGTGCCGAACGCGTCGCCGAAGTGGTGCGCGCACTCGACGAAGCCAACATCGTGGTCGAGCACCTCGAGCTCAACCAACCGAGCCTCGACGACGTGTTTGCCGAGGCGACGGGTTACCGTCTCGAAGGGGCCGACAATGCGCCGCAAGCCCGCTGACGTGGTGCGACAACTCGTCGCATTGTCACGGCGCTCGACGTTGGCGATCTTCCGTCAGCCCGCCCTCGTCGGACCGTCGCTGATCTTCCCGCTGTTCTTTGCGGCACTGGGGTCATCGTCGTTCAGTCGAGCGATCAGCCTGCCCGGATTTCCGAAGGTCGACTCGTACCTCCAGTTCACGTTGGCCGGCACGGTGACGCAAGGTGTGCTCTTTGGCTCCGTTACCGGTGCGGCAGCACTGGCCACCGATATTCAGGATGGATTCTTCGACCGTCTGCTGGCGGCACCAACGTCGCGTACGTCGATCTTGTTCGGGCGATTGGCGGGCAGTTCCCTGTTCGGCGGAATGCAAGCACTCATCTTCCTCCTGGCCCTCCTTCCTTTCGGCGTCACGGTCCAGGCTGGGTTGCTCGGCTATGTGTCAATCGTCGTAGCCGGGTTCGTCACTGCGTTCGCCGTTGGTGCACTCATGTCGGTGGTGGCACTGAAGACCGGTTCGGCCGAGGCCGTGCAGGGCACGTTTCCCGTGTTGTTCATCCTGTTGTTTCTTTCGAGTGCGTTCTTTCCGCGAGAAACCATGAGCGGTGCGTACCGTCGCATTGCCGACTTCAACCCCATCTCGTACATGGTGGAGGGTCAACGATCGTTGTCCATCGATGGCGTATCGCTCATTGCCATGACCCAGACGCTGGTGATTCCCGTGGGTATCGCCGTGCTCACCACCATGCTCGCGCTTCGGCAACTCTCGGTTCGATTGGCCGCACGATGAGCACCAGTCGAAGCGTCGGCATCCTGGCGACGCGAAGCATCCGCAACATTCGTCGACTTCCATCGGCATTCTTCCCCGCTCTCGCCATGCCCATCTTCAACATGGTGGTGTTCGCCGGAACCTTCTTTGCGGTGACGAAGATTCCGGGCTTTCCGACCGATCGCTCCATCAACTGGTACATGCCGCTGGGAATCATGATGGGCTCCGCGTTCGCCGGCGTGGGGCTTGGGTTCACCGCAATTCGCGACATCGAAACCGGCTTCTACGACCGACTTCGCATGACGCCAACGTCGCGCTTGTCGTTGGTGCTAGGACCATTGACGGGCACGCTCGTGCGGGTGGTGATGATGACCACCATCGTGATCGTCATCGGTATTGCGCTCGGCGCACGCTTCACCGGCGGCGTGCTCGGAATCTTGTGTCTGTACGCTGCCGCACTCGGACTCTCCACCATCGGAGCCGGCTGGGGGTTGGGATTGGCGTTCATCTTCAAGGACATGCGCGGGGCCGCGATCATGCAGCTCTCGATCTTCCTGGTGATGTTCTTGTCGTCGGCGCAGGTGCCGCTCAACGTGATGGACGGTTGGTTGCACACGGTGGCAAGGATCAACCCCGCAACCAACATCCTGCGCTTGGCGCGCGTGGGCCTGGTGAACGAATCGAACGCCGATCATCTGTCGTTCAACGCCGTGTGGGGTGGCATCGTGGCCATCGTGGTGATGGGTGGGTTGAGCCTGGGTTTTGCACTGCGCCAGCTACGAAAACTCTCGAACTAGATCGAGGTCAGCCGCGCCCGGCGGCGCCGGTCGTGGCTGGCCCCGTGACCCCTCTACCCGCGGCCCACGACCCCGCGGCCCGCGGCGACATGGCCCACGGCCCCACGGTCCGCAACCCGCCGTCGGGACTGACGTAAACGGCGGATTCGACCAGGATTTGCCAGCCGCCCCCCCGTGGGGCAATACTGCGCACTAGGAGTTCTCGCGTGAACCCCGTCACACACCAGGGAGGAACCAGATGAAGGTATCCATCACCATCAATGGCACGACACAATCGCACGATGTAGAACCGCGCACGTTGCTCGTTCACTACATCCGCGAACATGCACATCTCACGGGTACCAACATCGGGTGCGACACCTCGAGCTGTGGCGCGTGCACGGTGCATCTCGACGGTGAAGCCGTGAAGAGCTGCACGATTCTGGCTGCGCAAGCAGACGGCGGAACCGTCACCACTATCGAAGGGCTCACCAAGAACGGCGAGATGCATCCGATGCAGAAGGCGTTCATGGAAAATCACGGACTCCAGTGCGGCTACTGCACCCCCGGCATGGTGATGGCCGCGATCGGGTTGCTCAACGAGAACCCCAAACCATCCGAGGAGGATGTTCGTCTCGGATTGGAAGGCAACCTCTGCCGATGCACAGGGTACCACAACATCGTGAAGTCAGTTCTCGCGGCAGCAAACAAGTAGGAGGAAGCCATGAGCATCACCGAAGAGCGCACCAACAACGTGATCGGCCAGCGAATGTTGCGTCGGGAAGACCCGGCGTTGCTGACGGGCGAGGCCAAGTTCGTGAACGACCTCGCCATCCCGGGAGCACTTCACCTTGCGGTACTTCGTTCGCCGTACGCACACGCACGCATAAAGAGCATCGACGTTTCCGATGCCGCTTCGATGCCGGGTGTGGTTGCGGTGTACACCGGCAAGGACTTGCAGTCCACCTGGGCGGCGCCCATGCCGTGCGCATGGCCGGTGACACCCGACATGAAGAATCCCGCGCACTATCCGCTCGCGGTCGACAAGGCCTGCTACGTCGGCGATGGTGTGGCGGCAGTGCTCGCCACAAGCGAAACCGCGTCGCGCGACGCGCTCGATGCCATCGACGTGGTGTACGAGCCGTTGCCCGCGGTAATCGATCTGGAGGATGCTCTGAGCGACCGCGTGGTCATCCACGACGCAATCGGCACCAACACCTCGTACACCTGGAACTTGAAAGTGGAATCCGCCGAGGGTGCCGTCGAGCAGGCGTTCAAGAACGCAGCGTTCACCGTGAGCGAGCGTTACGTTCAGCAACGGCTCATCCCGATGGCGATGGAGCCGCGGGCCGTTGCAGCGGTACCACAACCCTTCGGCGGTGATGTCACGCTGTATTCCGCCACCCAAGTACCGCACATCCTCAAGGTGATGACGGCCATCACACTCGGTATTCCCGAGCACCAGATGCGCGTGGTGGCCCCGTCGGTCGGTGGTGGATTCGGTTCGAAACTCGACGTCTACGCAGAAGAGTTGCTATGCGTGGCGCTCGCCCGCAAACACGGCACACCAGTGCGCTGGGTGGAAGAACGCTCGGAAAACACCCAGGCCACCATCCATGGTCGCGGACAAATTCAGAACATCGAACTCGCCGCCGACAAGGACGGCAGGCTCACGGCAGTGCGGGTTCGCCTGATTGGCGACATGGGTGCCTACCTGCAGCTGGTGACCCCTGGTGTTCCGTTGCTCGGTGCGTTCCTCTACGCGGGTGTATACGACCTACCCCAGGCGTACGACTTCTCGTGCACCTCGGTGTTCACCACAATGACCCCCACCGACGCCTACCGCGGAGCGGGGCGACCCGAAGCCACGTACGCAATCGAGGTGGCGATGGACGCGCTCGCTCGCACCATGGGCATCGATCCGTACGAACTGCGCAAGCGCAACTACATCAAGAAGGAACAGTTCTACGATGCCAGCGGTAACCCCACGGGGTACACGGCGTTCCATGGCCTCAACTACGACTCCGGCGACCACCTGGCCGCCGCCGAGAAGGCGATGCAACACGCCGACTACGTCGCCCTACGTAAGGCACAAGCGACACAGAACGTACCCGGTGCTCGCAAGCGTCTGGGTGTCGGAATGACGTCCTACTTCGAGATGTGCGGCTTGGCACCGTCTCGCGTACTTGCATCACTCAACTACGGCGCCGGTGGTTGGGAGTCCGCGACGGTTCGGGTGCTGCCAACGTCCAAGGTGCAGGTCGTGACCGGAACGTCGCCGCACGGACAGGGCCACGAAACGTCGTGGGCGATGATTGCCGCGGAGAAGTTGGGGGTTGCACCGGAGGACGTCGACGTGCTCCACAGCGACACCGCAATCGCCCCGCTCGGCCTCGACACGTACGGCTCGCGTTCGCTCGCGGTCGGCGGTGTGGCCATCGCCGGTGCGTGCGACAAGGTAATCGACAAAGCGCGACTCATCGCCGCCCACCAGCTGGAGTGCGCCGCGGAGGACCTGCAGTTCGAGAAGGGAACGTTCAGCGTGAAGGGTTCACCCGACAAGGCGGTACCCATCGCGGCAATCGCCTTCGCCGCGTTCACCGCGCACAACCTGCCCGATGGAGTGGAGCCGAATCTCGAGGCACAGTACACCCACGATCCGAAGAATTTTTCGTGGCCATTCGGAACCCACGTCTGCGTGGTGGAAGTCGACACCGAAACCGGCAAGGTCGACGTGCTGAAGTACGTGGCGGTCGACGACTGTGGGAACCAAATCAATCCGTTGATCGTCGAAGGTCAGGTGCACGGCGGCGTGGTACAAGGCATGGCGCAGGCACTGTACGAGGAAGCGGTGTACGACGAGGACGGAAACCTGAAAACGTCGAACCTGGCGGAATATCTGGTTCCGGCGGCCTGTGACGTTCCACCCATCACCACCGACTTCACCGTCACACCGTCGACCACGAACCAGCTCGGCGTGAAGGGCATCGGCGAAGCCGGCACCATCGGTGCGGCGTCGGCGGTGATGAACGCGGTGATCGACGCGTTGTCGGGGCTTGGCATCACCAAATTGGACATGCCGGCCTCGCCCAACAACGTGTGGAAAGCAATCCAAGCCGCCCAAGGAGGCAACCAATGATTCCCGCAGCATTCGACTACAAGCGGGCCGGTTCCGCGGAAGAGGCAATCTCGCTCATCGGACAATACGGTGACGAAGCCAAGTTCTTGGCGGGTGGTCACAGCCTCATTCCACTGATGAAACTGCGTCTTGCGCAGCCCACGGTGTTGGTGGACATCGGTCGCGTGAAGGACTTGTCGTACGTGAAGGATGCCGGCGACCACGTGGCCATCGGTGCACTCACGCGCCACATGGACGTTGAGAAGTCACCGGTACTCGCCCAACACGCGCCGCTTCTCGCCCACGCGGCGAGTCATGTGGGTGATGCACAAGTACGACACCGCGGCACCATCGGAGGCTCCATCGCCCACGCCGACCCGGCCAGCGACTTGCCGGCAACAACCCTCGCGCTCGGCGCCACGTACGTGGTGCAAGGCCCGAAGGGCAAACGAGACATCGCCGCGAGGGACTTCTACAAGGGCTTCCTCGAAAGTGCGCTTGCCGCCGACGAAATGCTGGTGGAAATCAAGGTGCCCAAGATGAACGGTGCCGGTTGGAGCTTTCAGAAGTTCAACCGACGCGCGCAGGACTGGGCCATCGTCGGTGTGGCTGCGTGGCGCAACAACGGCACCAGCGGTGTGGCATTGGTGAACATGGGCTCCACGCCCGTACTCGCATCGGCGGTGAGTTCGGCCTTGTCGAGCGGCGCCTCGATTGCGGATGCTGCAAGCCACGCTGCCGACGACGCTGAACCTCAGGGCGATTTGAATGCCAGCGTGGAATACCGCACACACTTGGCAAAGGTGCTGGTACGTCGCGCGCTGGAGGAAGCGTCGAAGTAGTCGCTCCGCGCAATTACAGCAAGCCGGCGTAACTGCCGCCATCGACCGGCAGATGGGTGCCGGTGATGAATCGTGCCGATTCGCTGCACAAGAACGCCACGATTCGACCGAAGTCGGCCGGATCGCCAATGACGCCGGCGGGGATACCGAGTTGCGTGGCATCCGGTGTCGAGCCGTACAACTGGTTGATTCGATCCGTTGCATGTATCCCCGGCTGCACCGAGTTGACCGTCACCCCGTCGCCGGCCACCTCGCGTGCCAGCGTCTTGAGGAAACCCGTAACGCCTGCGCGTGCCGTGTTGGACAACATCAAGTTGGCGATCGGTTGCCGAACCGACAGCGAGGTGATCGCCACCACCCTGCCCCACCTGCGGTCACGCATGGCGGGAACCGCGGCTTGGCACATTGCCACCACCGACAACAAACTCTGTTGCAGAGCCGGCAGATAGTCGTCGACGGTGAGCGAGGCGAAATTGCCTGGCTTGGGTCCACCGCCATTGGCGACCAACACGTCGATGTGACCGAGTCGGTCACGAGCCATCTCCACGAACATTGCCGCGCCACCCGCGGTGGACACGTCGCACTCGATACCGATGGCGTTGTCCCCCAGCGCAGCTACGGCCTCGCTCACGCGATTGGTGGTTCGTCCACAGATGGCCACCTTCACGCCGGCGTCAACCAGCGCCTTGGCTGATGCAAAACCGAGCCCGGCGGTTGCCGCAGCCACTGCGGCAGTTCGACCGTTGATGCCGAGGTCCATCGGGAACTCACCGTACCCGAGCACCGGTCAGGGCACGGGCTGGCCGTCTTCCTAGGCTCAAGGACATGGTGGCACCGCGCGCATCCCTCGGCTCGGTCCAGCACGTGCGAGAAGCATTGCAGGGCGCGGGATATCTCGCCGACGAGGGCCTCGCCACGGCGGTGTTCCTGGCCCTGTCACTCAAACGGCCGCTGCTGCTCGAGGGTGAAGCGGGCGTGGGCAAGACCGAACTCGCCAAGGTACTGGCCACGGTGCGCGGCAGCGAGTTGATTCGCCTGCAGTGCTACGAGGGCATCGACGCCAGTCAGGCGGTGTACGACTGGGACTACTCGCGACAACTGCTGCACTTGCGCGCCGCCGAAGCGAGCGGCGAAGCAGCAGGCAAGGCAACCGAGAAGTTGGAGAACGAGTTGTACGACGAGCGCTTCCTCATTCGTCGAGCATTGCTACGAGCAATCGAACCGCGCAACGGCGTGGCCCCGGTGTTGTTGATCGACGAAATCGACCGCGCCGACGACGAGTTCGAGGCGTACCTGTTGGAGGTGCTGTCAGACTTCCAGATCACGGTGCCCGAAGTTGGCACGTTTCGCGCCACGGAAGTTCCATTGGTCGTTCTCACATCCAACCGAACACGCGATGTGCACGACGCGTTGAAGCGTCGGTGCCTGTATCACTGGGTGGAACATCCTGGATTCGAGCGCGAGGTGGACATCGTTCGGTTGCGCGTGCCGCAGGTGCACGAGCGCTTGGCCCGACAAGTGGCCGGCGCCGTGGAACGTCTGCGTTCGTTGCACCTGTACAAGCCACCGGGTGTCGCCGAAACCATCGACTGGGCCACCGCCTTGGGCACGCTCGGTGTCACTCAACTGGACGAGGCCGTCGTGCGCTCGACGCTCGGCACGGTGCTGAAGTACCGCGAAGACCACGAGCGTGTCACCGAACACGGCTTCGCCGACCTCATCAAGCATGCATTCGAGCGTGGTGCGCTGAACGGATGACCGCCGAGCGTATGGCCGTTGCCTTCGGGCGCGTATTGCGCGGCGCCGGCCTCCGAGTGCCGCTCGACTCCGTCGTCACGTTCGTGCAGTGTCTCGACGCCGTCGGCATCACCGACCGCAACCGTGTGTACTGGGCCGCGCACACTGCCATGGTTCGTCGTCCGGAGGATCGCGAGGCCTTCAACGTTGCCTTCGCCGTGTTCTGGGACCGCATCAGCGCCGGCGAAGATCCCCACCACATCGCCGAGGAAACGGTGTCGCTCGCGGCGGACTCCGACGACGCAGAGGGTGACGACTCGACGGAACGTGGCGACGACTCTCTCTCCCTTCGGTTTTCGGCAGTGGAAACACTGAGCAAGAAGGACTTCGCCACCTACTCTGACTCGGAGCTCGCCGAGGCACAACGGCTGATGCAACGCCTGCGCTTCGTCGGCTCGCCTCGTCGATCGTTGCGACTTCGCCACAGTCGCTCGCGTCGAGCACAGGTCGACGTACGGCGCACCGTGCGATCGTCGTTCGCGCACCTCGGCGAACCAGTACGCCGACAGTGGCGCGCCCCGAGCGAGCGTATGCGCCGCTTGGTGGTGCTGCTCGACGTGTCCGGGTCTATGGAACCCTACGCGCGGGCATTCCTTCGCTTCATGCACGCGGCAATGGTGGGGCGTCAGCGCGTGGAGGCGTTCACGCTGGGTACGCGCTTGACGCGCATCACACGGGAACTTTCGCATCGCGACCCCGACAAGGCGTTGGCACGCACCTCGCAACAGGTGGCGGACTGGAGCGGCGGCACACGCATCGGTGAATGCCTACGGATGTTCAACGACCGTTGGGGGGTTCGCGGGTTGGCGCGTGGAGCCATCGTCGTGGTGCTGTCCGATGGATGGGATCGCGGCAACCCCGACGTACTCGGCGAACAGATGCAGCGCCTGAGCAGGGTTGCACATCGTGTGGTGTGGGTGAATCCGCTGAAGGTCACCCCCGGCTATGCGCCGCTGGCCCGCGGTATGGCGGCCGCACTCCCCCACGTGGATGCATTCGTCGAGGGACACTCGCTGGAAGCGCTCGAACATCTCGCCGCGGTGATCCACGACGAAGGTGGTCGTGTAGCAGGTGCCCTTCATGCGTGAACTCCTCGACGATCTCGACCGTTGGCGTGCAGTAGGAAAGCGCTGCGTGCTGGGGCGGGTGGTAGGTATCGAGGGCTCGGGTCCACGCGATCCCGGTGCCGCGATGGCGGTGAACGAAGAGGGGGAAGTCGTTGGTTCCGTCAGTGGCGGCTGCGTTGAGGGTGCAGTGGTTGCGGAAGCCCTCGAGATGCTGCGCACCAACTCCGACGCAAAAGTGGTGACGTTCGGCTACTCCGACGACGAGGCGTTCGCGGTGGGACTCACCTGTGGCGGCACGATTCACCTCTTCCTGCAGGAGCTCACGTGGTGAATTCCGCGACGCTAACCGCGTTCGAGAATGTGGTGGCGCAACGTTGATGTCGCTCTACGACGAACTTGCGCGGCGATTGCGCGCGCACACTCCCACCGCACTTGCAGTGGTGATCGACGGACCGCACGCTGGAGCCACCATGTTGGTGTCACCGGGTGAACCGGTGCTTGGTGGACTGGGAAACGACGAACTCACCCGTGTTGCGGCACGCGACACGCTCGGCGAATTGGAGGCGGGTCGCACGAGTACCCGTCACTACGGCCCGCAGGGTCAAACCACGCCGGAGGATCTGGTGGACTCACCCACCGTGCGGGTATTCATCGAGTCGTTCGCGCCACCACCGCACATGGTGATCTTCGGTGCCGTGGATTTCACCAGTGCGCTCGCCCGTGCGGCGAAGTTGTTGGGTTACCGAGTCACCGTGTGCGATGCGCGCAAGGTGTTCGCCACTGCACGACGATTCCCCATGGCAGACGACATCATGGTGGCATGGCCCGATGAGGTGTTCCTCACCCACGGCAATCACCTCGGACCGCGCGACGCGGTGTGCATCCTCACCCACGACCCGAAGTTCGACGTCCCAGCCATCCAGGGCGCCTTGCGCACCAAGGTGGGTTACATCGGTGTGATGGGAAGCCGCAAGACGCACGCCAAGCGGATGGAACGCCTGGCCGAAGTTGGGTTGCACTCGGACGAGTTGGGTCGTGTGATGTCGCCGATTGGTCTGGACATCGGCGCGCGCACTCCGGAGGAAACGGCAATCTCCATCTGTGGTGAGATCATCGCGCGCCGCACCGGCCGTACCGCGCGGTCGTTGTCAGCGACCACCGGCGCAATTCACTAGCAAACGCCGAGCGACGACGGTCGCCTAGTGGCGAATGACGGCCATCGCCCGCGCGCGGAACGACGGTCGCCTACCGAAGTGGGCTGACCCAGCGCATCCACGGAAGTCGGGTGGAGTCGATTCGATGAATTTCCACCGAACGCTGTCCGGATCGCGCATGCACGATCAACTCGGGAACGCCGAGTGAAAACATGATGTGTCCCGGATACCACACCAGATCGCCCACCTGCACCTCGTCACGCATCACCCGCTCTGCTTGTGCGTATTGGTATTGCGAGCCCCGTTCGATCGGAATACCGGCCTGCGCCCACGCAAACTTGGTGAGCGCGGAACAGTCCAGCGCAATGAACGGCGCATCGGCATTGGTGCGGTACGGCACCCCCACCTGACTGAGCGCACTAAAGAGCGCAATCTTGCGCGGCATGGGTGCAGCGGTCCACACCGTGCGCAGTTGGTTGGCATCGGCGTCGAGCAGGTACGCCACCAAACTCGCCACCTCGTTGATCTGGCGTTCGGCGACTCCCTGTCGTTCCACTTCGGGCACGTTGTGGCTTCGGCGAAGTTCCAGGGCGATGTGGCGCGACGTGGACGCAATGAACGCAGCCGTGCGCTCGGCCACCGGGATGGCCCGTGCCGGCGATGGTGCACTCACCACGACAAGGAAAGCCACCATGAGCGCCGCAGCAACCAGAGAGCGGACGCACGTGCGTATTTTGTGGCTCGATAGTGACACGGGCATTCGACCGAGGTTTTTGGGGAACATCGAGACCTCCGGGTGACGCAGGGGGTGCGCCACTGGCTGGGTGGATGAAGTACCCCCATCCTACCCCTGCCTGTAACGGAACTGTAATAATTCGTGGGCTTGTGAACGACCCGAAACCGTTGTGGGAGGCTGATTTCGTGACTGCTGTGTCGAGTGCCTCATGACGTCGAGCGTGTCGCCTTCCAGCGCGTCCTGCGGGGCCCTAGTGCTCGCTGCGGGGGGTGGAAGTCGCTATGTCGGTACCACACACAAACTGCTCGCCCTGCTTGCGGGAAAGCCCGTCGTTCGCCACGTACTGGAGGCGGTGGCAGCCAGTGGTGTGTCCCCCATCATCGTGGTGACCGGCGCGGTGGCCCTCGACGACGTGCTCACATCACCCCTGCCGGGCACACCGGAGGTCATCGTCGCGCACAATGCTCACTGGCAGTCCGGTATGGCGTCATCGCTGCAGGTGGGCCTCGACGTCGCACGGCAACGCGAACTTGGCGGCGTGGTGGTGGGTCTCGGC
>Ga0136656_1000383_pt1 | contig 15152 bp, 16 predicted proteins | sample CPBDNA_9_FD_94862 | JGI IMG/M metagenome (GOLD analysis project Ga0136656, IMG submission 94862) | Freshwater to marine salinity gradient microbial communities from Chesapeake Bay, USA - CPBay_Sum_15_0.8_DNA (version 2) | ecosystem: Environmental > Aquatic > Marine > Coastal | place: USA...
AGATGTGGGGTCATGATGATCTTCTGGATGACGCTCTGCGTATGCTTCTAATTCTTCTAGTTCGCCTTCAATATGGCGACGACGTTGAGGTGAAATGTTAGGATTCTCAAGTTCTTGTTTGTCCGCCTCAATATGCTTTTCGATACTTTCCATTGTATCCTCCTAATACAGTATTATTTATTCTTTGGTCAATGCATCTCTGTAGAGTAAGCATTCGGTGACCAAAGAATTAGTATCATAGATATGTCTTACCGCAGCAATAATATATTTACCACTATACTGCCGATCCTTGACAATTTGATCCTCAGAGGGTTTTGTCATAGGTATGACGATATCGATGCCATAACCAGGATATAAATCTAGGTTTCCTGGTATTTTAACAAGGAGTTGAATATTTTGCAAGGTAGTCTTTCTGATATGCTGATATGCTTGCATATATGCCAGATCACTGTATTGCTGCTTATCCTTACCTTTCTTCTCATCAAAAATTCTATTTGGAAGAGCACCAAAACGAATTCTCTTTGGACGACTTACTAATTGTTTAACAAAGTCTGGGAATCTAATAGCAGGATTTACTTTACCACCAATGTGACTCATCTTATTCCAGAAATCAATTACCTTTGGATTTTTTCCACTCTTATCAATTCCCTTTTTGTCAAACGTATAGACGATAGGACTAAATGTGTTTGGGTTGATGGATGAGTTTGAGAATACATTAATGTCAAATGCTGTGCTATATCCAGCAAAAGATCCATTTCTTAATGCAAGTAAGTAATTCTTATCTTCTGGAAATGTAATGTTATCAATACGGAAATCATCATTTCCTTCATCATCACTTTTCTTTGGTTCGTATGTATAGCGATATAATCTTGCTTTACCACTCTTAGGATCAGTGACCTGCTCAAATGTTTGCTGGTTTGCTTCATCAATCATCTTGTCGATAGACTTAAAATGATATCCAAGACTAGATCTCCAAAATAGAAATCCATTTTGAGGACTTGAAGCCGTGCCAGGTCTAATAGATTTTTGTGCTATCCAGTGAATAGTGTCAAAGATTCTCCAGTTTGGCACCATAAACTCATGAGTATTTTCAGAGTCCTCGATGTGTAAATTTGCTGAGGTTTTCAAATATTCTTTATCTTTCAAAAGTTTAGTTACAACATCTTTTGCCTTTGCTTTCTTTTGAAATAACTGTTTAGAAGATCCAAAAACATTTTTCACTTCATTAAACAGAAAGTCTTGACTCACACACTCTACGATATAAACCTCAGAGTTTCCACTTCTAGATCTACTAGAAATGTTGTATCCCACCAAATCATAAGTTGCATCAGTGTTACCAGTTTTAAAGGTCATTCTCCAAAACTCTCCACCCTTTAGATGGTTAACCAAACCAGCACTATCTTGGATAGTAATCTCAGCTCTAATTGCAGAAGATGATAGAGATTCAATTACATTAAGAGCAATAACAAAGTCTGCCAATTCAGATGCCTCTGCATCGCCATCATTCTTTGCAGTCAAATACTTAGGTTTGTTACCAGAAATTTCACGATATACTTTTAGACTGAAATCTACATCATTTGCAGTCTCTCTCGACATTGCCATTTTATCCTCTTGACCTCATTAGTGCATTATCCGATTCGAGTTGATCGATCAGACTACGTTTTCTCGCTCCACCATTAGAAACAATAGTAGGAAGTTTATTGTTTGCTGCAGACTCTGCTTTTTGGACAGTTTGAAGAGATGTTTTGGAAATTGCAGCAACACGTTGCGCTTGAGTTGCCTGCTGTTGTTGAATAGCACGAAGAGCAGCAACTTGTCCATCTCTTGTATCACGTTTAGCATTGGCAACATCTTCAGTTTTCTTTGTAACCGTTGGTGCTGCACTACCACCTGCAGAGGAAGGACTGGTTTGTGCCTGAGGTTTTGCAGATGCAGCAGCACTAGTTATTACTTTTGGTTTTACATCCTGTTTAAGATTTGCCTTATTGCCCTCTTTACTACCAGCTCCAGATTCTTTTACAGGTGCATTTTTTGATGCTTTTTCATCTTTCTTTGCACCAAAAAGATCAAACAAACTACCAGCGAAAGATCCCAAAGCATCCTTAAAGGACATTTGAGGTGCTGCAGCACCAGCTGCTGGTGTTACTCCTGTATCAGTAGATGCGATGTCAGATACATCAATTCGACTTCCACCACCAATACCAAAAGACTTTTGCTTCTGCTTGATTCTTTGACCTAACTCAGCAATGGTAATACTACCATCCTTATTCAGATCAAGACCAGAGTTTGCAGAATACCATGCTGCAGGGTGATGTCCCCAATCATCACGGAATCCACCTCGTTTAGCAACAACATAGTTTGCAGGTTTCTTTGCAAAGGCAGGCAAGAATACAGAAGTATATAAGTGTCCTGGTGTTGGATTTCTTGGAGCAAATTTTGTTAAAAACTTCTCAACATAGTCCATCTGCTGCACTCTATTCATTCTATAAAGGGCGGCAGTTGATGTGCCCAGTCCTCTTGCAGTGCCAGGCATAAATTGAATCAGACCAGTAGCACCACTCTTATTTCTCGCCTGAGGGTTAAGTCCAGACTCAGATGCCATCAAACCAAGTAGATCTGCTGGATTTGCACCGATCTTAGCAGAAACTTCGTTAACTCGTTTTAAAAATTCTTTATCGTTACCAACACGTTGTTTAGACACGCCAGTAAGAGTAACCGCACCGCCACCAGCACGCTCAGGCAGCAGGGGTCCACCTTGAGAGAAACCACCCATGCTGCCAAACATGTCGCTTAGGTCAAATCCTTTTGAGGATGCCTCACCAATTCTTCTCTCGGTAAGACCAGGATTAGTGCGAGTTGCAGGGGTATCAAAAGGAATTACAAACCCGCCGTCTGATCTCTTAGCAACGTACTCTGTGCCATGACCAATAAAATCTGTGCCTTGTCCAGTAAGTGATACTGGATAACCAGACATGGGACCACTGATCCACCCACCTCTAGCGAGTTGAGGTAAGAAACCACCCTTTGCTGCTTCAGGTGCAGGTGGTGGAGGATCATCAGTTGGAGATGCTGCCTCTTTTCCTTCATCAGATTTCATTGCTTTGTAAAGCAATACACCAGCACCAACTAATGCAGCACCAACAGCAAGCATTTTAGTGCGCTTTGTTAGCATAAACAAAGCACCTTTCAAACCTTTAGCAAAAAGACCCAAAACTGTTTTTAGATCTTTAACAAGATTCAATGGATTTTTTAACCAACGAATCGCTAAAAATACTTTAGCAAAATTAACAAATGCTTTAATAATACTAGGAAGTTTTTCAGACCATGTTAAATCATCCCTAAGGATTTCATACATGGAATTCACCCAGTTTTCCATCGATGTAGTGATGAAACCACTGATGACTTTTACAAAAGTTATAAGAAAACTAACTACTCTTTGAATGGTTTCTCGATTACTCGGATCTGATAACCATTTGAGTGCAGGAGCAGCAAAAGCAAGAATAATAAAATCTTTTACTAGATTAAAAATAGCTTCCAAGAATCCAGGCATTTGAGTTTCTGGGAGTTTTTGCTCACCATCACCCAAGTCCATTTTTGGACCGCCAGTTGGTTTAGCATAGACTGGTGTGAATTTCACTTTCTGCTGAGCAGTCAGTGTTTCCACCATCTTTGCTTGAGCATCTCTAAACTCTGTTAATACTGCTCCCAGAGAGTTTAGCGTTTTACCAATATTATTAAGTGCCTGAGTATTTTTATTGATTCCTTCTTGTAAGACACCAGCATCCTTCGCCTCCACCTTCATCTTCTTAGGTGTGACGAACTTATAAAAGTTTAACTTCGCACTTTTCTTTACTGCTGCCATTACTTATTGAGCAAGGGTGACTGGAAGACGTTTACTACCTTATCTCCACTATTTATTGGCATTGGGACATAGATAGGTTCAGGCATACCAAACGAAATTGGGATGATTGAAGAATTCAATGCATTCTGATCCATCGCATAAATCTTAGAGAAATCCAATGCTTTTTTAAGATTAGTCCTATCTGCAACATTGAGATTTAGACTTGTATCAAATCCAGAAGGAAGATCATTTTTCTTCTCTGCACCAAAGATGTTAAATAAGTCTCCAGCAAAGTCTTTTATAAGATCACCAAAAGATTTTGGTGGTTCTGGTGGTGGACCTGCAGACAGGGAAGATCCTGACAGCATACCTGAAGTATCAGAAACATCTGTAGAAGGCACACCTTTGAATAGATTTTTCAATTCTCTGAAGTTGAGGAATCTATTCTGTGCTCTATCTTCAACAAGACCCAAGTGAAGGTGAGGCACTCTGTTAGCAACACCCATTGTGCCCATCAGTGTGCCTGCGGCAATGTGAATACCACTCTTATCTTTGACACCTTCATGCAATGCAGCAAGGTGTGTGCCATATGCAAAGTTTACCTTCTTACCTGCATAGGTGAAAGGTTTGTCAAGTTTGATTCTGAAACTATGCTGATCTTGGATTCCAGGTTTAGTTGGGTCTGAGTCTTGACCCATCTGAGCAACGTGTCCTCTTTCAGCATACTCTAGTGTGCCGCTTACAGGAGAAACAATAGGATCACCAGTCTTACCAATAATGTCTAGACCAGTATCAGAAGCATATCCTCCAGGTTGTGTAGAAGGATTAGTGCGAGGTGTTGGATTAACAATACCACCGATTGCTTTTCCTTCTAGTTTTTTCCTTGCCTCTTCCTCTTCCTTCTTCTTAATTGTGGATGGAGCAAGAGACTCGGGATCATACTTGTTACCCCCAAATGTCTCTTGGAAGGTGCCAGGTCTCGTTAGGAAATCCCACAACTTACCTCTGTCATTCCAGAGTTTTGTTATGTTATTGAAGAAAGGTTTTATACCATTTTCCCATAGAAAAACAAGAGGACCAGGAGCAATGAGGAATGAAGCAAGATCTTTGCCAACTTCAAACATCAATCCAGCAAGTTTACCAAAGTCAATGCTAAAGGGATTCTTGATCATTTGCATGATCTCCCAGATGCCACCCGCTAGTTTGCCCATCCTCTTCCAGAGAGCATCAAAGAATGTGCCAATGCCCATGAATTTGCCCATAGCATTAACCATATTCCAAACATTGCCAAGCATTCTGACAACATTACCAAATACTTCAGCAATACCTTGGCCAATTTTTGCCCAGAATTCTTTAGTAAGTAATTGCTTAGCACCATTTACAATACTTGCGCCAATCGCACCCAATCCACCTCCGCCGCCGTCAGCACCAGTAATAGTGTCAATAAACCATCCACCTAATGCTTCACCAACTATACTACCAAGTAAACCACCAACAAAAGTGCCAACAGGTATAGAAATAGGTGCTAATAGACCGCCACTAGCAACACCAAGAGCACCACCAATCGCTGTGCCTGCCCAACCACCAAGCAACTGACCCAATCCAGATCCAACTGCCATCACAGCAGATTTGGCAATAGATTCACCTGCTGCCCAATTCATACCGAAGGTCAACAAAGGTCCAATAATCGGTATTTTATTCATGATCTTGTTAAGACCTTGAACACCACCCTTACCAATAACCTTCAAGAAGAATCTTTGAGTCAATTTGGCATTTTGTTTGCCAAGATTTTTAAAGATATTACCACTCTTATTGATACCAAGAGCCTGATTAGTCTTAGTATTCAGAGATGGTAAAGGTTGGGATTTGATCTTCCCACTATTAATTAACTTATCAACCTTTGCTTTTGCAGTCCTTGCGGCTTGAGATGGATTCTTTCCATTATCAATCGCGTTTTTATATGCATTGTTATATGCCTGCTCAGCAGCTCTACCATGCTGACGGCGGACATTAGATACACCAGGATTTTCTGCAGGTTTTACTGGTTTAGTATTAGATCCACCTGAAGTTGTTGTTGGTTTATCCGTATCACCCTTCTTGACCCTATCGTTATGCTCCTTTAACCTCTTATTAAATGCTTTGTCTCTCTTGTTCATGAAAGACCCAGCAAGGTCAATCACGCTAATAATATCCGTAATCAGTGAAAACGGATTCATCAAATACTTGAGGACAAGAATGCCTCCCAGCATCTTACCAAGACCCTTTAATCTTTCCCAGAAAGTTGCTTTAGGATCACTAAGAGCCTTAAATCCATCAAATATATTACCTACCTGTTTTTCTACTATCTTTTTGATAGCATTAAAAACAAATGCTGCTTTTCTAAAAAATTCAGATATCCTTTCTCGATTTTTCTCATCTTTAAGGTAATCTGTTGCAGCTTTAGCAATAAAAATCGCTGCTAAATCTGCGAATATGCTTGCAAATGGACCTAAGAATTTCTCAATCCACCCAAGAAATCCTCCACCACTTTTCTTGACATCCTTAGTATCCGAATCTTTCTCGTTTTCCTTTGCTTTCTTTTTGAGTTGGGACGGTGATTTATTACTTGCTGCCTCCTGTCTCGCCTCTGCCTCAAAATCTCTTTGACGCCTTAATTCCTTAGTCCTTTGAATTTGTTGCGTCTTATAAAACTTTTGTAATGCACTATTGTTGACATTGATGTCAGCAACAATGTTTGCGATCCCTTCTACAGTTTTACCCAAGCGGTTTGTTGCCAGGAGTTGTGTGCTCGTAGCACGCACAGTAGGATCCGAAGAAGATCCAATAACTCCTGGATTAATAAACTTGTATGGGGTAATCTTAGCCAACTTGACGCTCCTTGATTCGTCTTTCCTCTTCCTTTAGGAATTGGATTAGTAAACTCATGTAGATTTCCTTCTCAAAAGGGATCAGATTATCGATGTATTCCATATCCCACTTGTGATGATGCATCAACGCAAAGTTGGATTCATAATAATTTCTCAGTGTATTATGTAGAAGGGCTACTCGAAAAAAGCAGCAAGACCTTCGATAACAACTTCACTTTCAACCTTAGTCTTTGGATTTGTCACCTTAACTGTATGAGATAGTTTTGGCATAGTCTCAAAGAATTCTTGGACCATCTTAAACTGTCCACTATTCATAGATTCAAAGAATTCAATCAACTCCTCCTTAGGAGTGTCCTTACAAATATAAACTTGCTCACTATCAGCGATACTTTCAGCACATCCTGCTGCCATCTCAAAAATTTCATCCATACCAGCACCAGTAAAGTTGCTTTTCACAAACATATCCAAACTTGGATATCCCATAGTAAGAATAATCTGATCATCCAATTTCAACTCGGTTTTATGATCTGGATTTTTAACAACTTCAATTTGGTCTAGAGGAATAGTGACAGAAACTTGCGTTTCTTCATCATCAGGACATGTAATGCTCACATCAACACTCTCACCAACAGATGATGAACGGATCTTCAAAAATAGATACTCAATATCAAACGTTGCAAGTTTAGCGACATTTTTGAGATTAGTGCAATCGAGTAGAATCTTTTTGACCGCATCAATCATGTCTTCTTGCTCACCTGTTTCCATTGCAAGAAACAGAAGTTTTTCTTCTTTGACCAAGAATGGTCTATATTTTACATTTGCCCCTGTCGATGGTAGTTTACAATTATATGAGGGGACATTTAACTTAGGTAGTGCCATGTTGTAATCAATTCAGTAATTTTATTTATTGAGGTGGCGTAGGGTTGTTTGAATCATTTGTGTCAGTAGTGCGATATGCAAGACCAGTCCAATCAAGATCCCTATCACCATAGAATCTATAACGCTCATATAGGAAACTAACATTCATTGATAAAGTTCCTGCTTGAGCATTTGTAAGTGTCATTGACCCAATATTCTGAGGGTATGCATTACGAATGTCGTATACACCAACAAGTTTATCATCCTTATACTTTAGCACATCCTCAGGATCTATATTCTGTGCTTTAAGAATCTTCTTCCAGTTTTCGGGAATTTGAAATTCTGGTCCACCACCTCTTTCCCACTTATAGATGTATAAGTGTGGGCAAACATAATTATCATAGTAGTCGGTGAATTGATTAGAATCACTAGACATAAGACTAATCCACCTTTCAAAAATCATTCTAGTCTTATGATTTCTAGGCATTAAGAAATCAATCGAAATCTGACTGAATGTAGATGAGGTTGCGTAATTAACTGTAGATCCAATATTAGTTACCGTCCCAGTAGTAACCTGCTTACTGGGAAGATTTACATTATCAGCATAGAAATTTAGAAGTTTAGCATTATCACGTTGATCTGGGCTAAGTCTATTGGCAAGTAATAAAGAATTTCTGAATACTGCAGGACCAGCAAAGGAAACACTATACCTATTATTAGTAGCAGGATGAGTGTTTTTGTCCATTGCAAAAGACATAAACTCAGAGAGTCTCTGCTTAGGCGCTCTATTTTTTGCTAAATTAAGATCCATCAGACTTTAAGCTCTTTTTCGGTGATTAACATAAATTCCCAATTATTGTCCTTACAGAATTCCTCTGCTGCTTTCCACTTCGCTTGATTCACACTCCAAGTAACAACTTCATTAATATAACGTTTTGTCATCCTCTTTTGTGTTTTAGGCTCCTTTGTCTGCCTAAAGGGTTTCACTTCGACTAGATATTTTTTATTTCCTATTTTGACGTAAAAGTCAGGAAAATATCTATGTCTTTTTCCATCGACGGGAGAAACGTAAGGAATGACAATTTCCTCACTACCCCATTCTTCAACAGAAGGAGTTATATCACACCATTTCATGAATTTATACTCCCAAGATGACCTATAAATGACATTTTTGGGATCACCTTTGTATTTGCGAGGAAAGGAGGGAGTGTAACGTCCTTGATACCTCATAAATAGAATCATATAGTACACTTGCAACTATTTAGGTGGCGTCTCCAAGTATTCTAAGATATCCATTAAAAGTGCCTGTAGAAGGGGATTACCTCGATAGTGCAGATGCACCAACTGGCAGAGTTGACTATTTAAAGATTCAGAGATTCAGAATCGACCACGAAAAATCTGAAGGTGGTTACGGTGGATCTAATCTTCCTGGCAATAGACAAAATATTCGACTATCTGATGAAGGTGTTGTCTATCTTGCAATGCCACAGAGCATTTCTGTTGCATATCAGGCAGACTATAGTGCCATCAACATGGGTATGATGGGTGTATTGGGCGCTGGAGTTGCTGCTGCTATTGGTGGTGGATCTGATGCAGACCAATTAACTTCAATGGTCCAATCTGCAGCATCTGCTGCTTTACCAGAGCTTGCATATAATAAAGGTGCAAAAATAATCAGTTCCTTAGCAGCTGCTGGTGATTTAGAAACTGGCGTTACAGGTGGTGCTTTACAAAATCTTGTAAAGGGAAGAATTATGAATCCCTTTACTGAGCAAATCTTCAATGGGGTCCAATTCAGGAATCACCAGTTTACAATCAAGATGTTTGCTCGAAATAAAAAAGAAGCAGAAACTATTCTTCAAATTATCAAATATCTGAAAAAAGGTGCTCTTCCGATGCTTGGTAATGCTGATGAAAAAGAAGAAAAGCAATTAGCACAATCAAAAGCAGGACAAGACGTTTTTGGGAAAAATGATGAGAAAGAGGAAACTCCAAGCACAACATCTAAAAAGAAGGAAGTAAAACAAGTCAAGGCAATCAATACAGCAGGAAAATTCCTAAAAATTCCAGATAGATTCCAACTACAATTTGTAAGATATACACCAGGATCTTCAAAAATTAGTTATGTAGAGCACTATAAATTCCAGCCATGCGTTTGCACCAACGTAAGTGTAAACTATACTCCAGATGGTCAATATGTCTCTTTTAAAGATGCTATTGCAAACTTAGGGACTTCTGATGATAAAGGTGCAAATCAACTTTTGGTGCCTGCGGTTGAATTAGGTCTTTCTTTTGCAGAAACAAGATTTGTAACACAAGCAGACATCGACGCAGGATACTAGTATGTCAAAATATTTTCAAAACTTACCCGATATTTACGTTGGTGTAGAAACTGCTGACGAAAGAATTGACCATAAACTAGTCAAAAACATCTTCAGACGAGTTGCTGTTGACGAAGCTATTGAAAAATATTCAACTCAGTTTGAATCATATACTATTCCTGAAGGCAGTCGTCCTGAAATGGTTGCTTTTAGATTATTCGGAGATGCTGAGTTGGATTGGGTTATCCTATTAACCAATAATATTACAGATCTCTACAATCAATGGCCAAAGAATCACCAAGTATTATCTGACTATGTTTTAGAGCAATATGGATCTTGGGAAGGTATCCATCATTGGGAAACTAGAGAAGTTAAGTATAATGAAGCAGTTTTTGTGAAATCTGGTATTGAGGTCAATGAGACCTATAGAGTTACTTTACCAAATGGCACAACATTATCAAAAAATGACTCTATTTACCCAGTAAGTAATATGGAGCATGAAACTTATTTAAATGAGCAAAAACGTCTTATTATTATCCCCAATGGCAACTTACTAGAATTCTTCATTGAAGACTTTGAAGATCTAGTTGCATATCTACCCAGCAAAGAGTTGTCTGAAGATGGCACCAAGAAAACTCCAATCACTGCTGCAAGTAAATTCCTCGATAGAAAATCGTTTAGGAGATCTACCAGTCGCTCTACTGCTGCTCAAGAGACTGTTACATCCTTTGATTACGGTCCCACAACAGGAGGATCTACTGCTAGTGCTAGCGCAGTAACTACAACTACTACTGCTTCCACTACTACATCAAGCACTTCATCTTCTTCTGGATCTTCTGGTAGCAGCGGATACTAAAAAACCTTAGGGACCCAATTTTTGGCGGGATTTTTTTTCCGCCTTTTTGGGAACCTAAGGTCGATTTTGTTTTTAGTGATCGTGATACTTTCTCCAGCAAGGTTCTCTTACTGTCTCGTAGTAGTAGTCAACGAATCTACCTCTTGAGTCACGCACCTCTCGATACTCTCGGTGCTCACACATTGCCCGTCTTGGGCGGTAGTGATGGTGGTGGTGCTCTACATGGTGGTGATGGTCACTCTTGAATGGTTCCCAAAACTCTCCCCATGTGACTGCTTGAGCAGGAGAAGCAAACCCAACCAACGCCACCGTAGAGGCGAGTAGTTTTGCTTTGAGAGCAGCACGACGCTTCTTTGCTTGGCGCAGTGCCTGAGGTTTCAGGGTGCGCTTTGCTTCTTTCTTAGAATGGTGTTGCCAGTTGGGTGTTGTCATCAGTCTTCCTCAGCGAGGCGAGCGAAATAGGACATTGCATCATCTTCATCATCGACAGGAGAGGAAGCAACTGCTTTCTCTCGGAAGTCGGAAACTTCACGACCCCACGACTCAGAAGGCATGGGTTTTGCGATCACTTCCTCTTCCTCTTCATTGAAAGTGGGACGAGGAGCAGGTGCAGGAGCATTGCCGAGCACCAGATTCAGACGCTGTTGCAGTTGCTCATAGGTCTTGAAGTTTTTAGCGTCTTCAAACTCTGCAAGAGAGTATGCTTGCTTCCAGATTGCCTCCAGTTTGTCATCAGACAGGTCTTCCAGAGTGCCAGGAGAGGCAAACTCAGACTTGTCATAATTCCAATAACCATCGACCTTGCGGATCTTCAGTTTGAAGTCAGCACCAGTCCAGAAGTTGAAAGGATCCAGAGGAGTCTCGTCAGCAAATGCAGGTTGCATTGCTTCTACCAGTTTGTCAAAGATCTTCTTACCAAACTTGTAGAGGAAGACACGACCCTCATTCTCAGGGTGAGCAGGATCGCTCACGACATAGATGTTAGCATAGTAGGAGAGTTTGCGCTTTTGAGCACGGGCAACTTCCTTGTCACGATCAGATCCAGAATTCCAAAGAGTGCGATTCAATTCAGAAACAGGATCTTCCTTACCAAGAGTGGTAAGGGAATTTTCAATATACCATTGACCACCAGGACCCTTGAAAGCATGGGACCAGACCTTTGCCCAAGGCATTTCTTCGCCATCGGGTGCAGGGAGGAAACGGATCACTGCGTAACCGTTACCAGACTTATCCAACTCAGGTTTCCAGAGGCGCTCGTCAGGACCACTCGATGCCTGAGGTTGGTTGATTTTTTCGATCTCTTTGGTCAGTTTTGCCAGCGAGTTGCCAGCAGCAGACGCTTTCTTGAGAGATGCAAAGGACATTTCGTATTCTCCGTATTGTTAGTGTGTAGTTGTGTGTGTTTGCTACTGGGTTATCGTAGCATACTATTTAGTCACGGTCAATGGTCTGTTGTGCCGCTTTCTCAAGCGTCTGCACCATTGCTTCCATGCACTCAGGTAGGGTGTTGTATCCAAAAGCATTACACAGAGCATTGATGCGCTGTTTCATGTCTGCTGCTTCAGGATCTTCGCTTGCTGCCAGAGCAAGCCGTGTGTAAAAAGTCCTCTGTCTATCGATAAGGTTTTTACAGTCTTCAATGTGCTCCAGTTTTTCTTCTGTAGTCATTGTGCTAATTTGTGAGGTGCGACTTGCAACCTCTTGATAAGTTTGAAAAATTTCATGCAAGTTTTCTTGCACTTGATCTGACTTAAAAAAACTCATAGTTTTGCCTTAATTGTCTCTAAAATTATCTTCTTATATTTCTTACAGTCAATCGCCAGGAAAGGTTGATACTTAGTGATCTTAAGTTTGGTATCATTCCACATAGGATCAGTCAATACCTTATCAATACGACTTACATACTGAAGACAGTGGTCAAATACAACTAAAGTTTCTAAATTAACTTCACCTGCATAGTATCTTTTCAGGAGGATAGGATGCTTACCTCTTTGTGCTTGGAATAATTTGTCAAAGTTTTCTTCGTAAGGAAATCCAACATCATCTAGAAGCAGATCAATATCCTGTTTAAATTTATAAGTAAAAGACTCTTGATGAATCTTCCACTTAGTATAGACATCTGTGCTGAAGTTGCGTAGATATCCTTTAGAATCATTAATGAAATTAGCAACAAAATACTCCAGCATAGAATCGCTAGAATACTTCGTTGCTAGTTTCTTGAAAAAATATACATCGTTTCGTCCTTCAAAAGACTTTTCGCTTGCGCGAGTCTTACCATTGTATTTCACATAATCATAATCAGGTTTAGTGAAGTGATTTTTTAATGCGAGATACATTTTATACACTTCAAATCCAGTCACAATGGCAGCACTCCCCTAGAAGATTTTTTCATGTAATTCATTCGCTGAGCTTCATGCCGTAGTCTTTCCTTCAGAGGTTTAGACAACAATTTTGGCACACTTTCCATCTCAATTTCATTCTCCTGGCAGAAGGTAACTACTGCCTCGATGTAAGTGATCAAACCATTGCTGGTTTTAACCAACCTCTCAATTTCCATAGAAAATTTTGAGGGTGTCATAAACTTTTCCTCAGGATTATCCTTTGGCATTTCTTCCCCCAGCAAATTCTTCGATGTAGGTTTTAAGTAACTGTAAATAGTCATCAAGATTGTACTTCTCAAACACTTGAATAGACCCGTCTTCAACCGCGATAAGTGTGACAATTTTCTTTACCTCAATTCCTGTCCTTTCTAGAAACATAGCAGCGTAGGCAGTCTCTTGCACAAAGTAGTGCTCGATGTGATCTTCGCTTTTAGGTTTCGTTGAAGTTTTGAAATCGATTACTGCCAACTCACCATCAAACTCTGCAATACAATCTACTCGACCAGCAAGACCGAGATAGTGAGAGTATAAAAAGGTTTCTAAACAGTGAATGTTGTTGATTCGATCAAGGGTCGTCTTTGCAGACTGAAACATTCTAACAGACAATGGATTGTTTGCCAAGTATTTGTCAATATCCAATACTCCTTTGAAATAATCTTCGGAGAGTGCGTGGAATGCTGTCCCCCTTTGAGTTGCTCTAGCAGTAATACGATTTGCCTCTGCTTCACCAATTCTTTTTCGCCATTCGGCAAAGAACTGCGCGTTCTTAAACGAGGTGATTGAGGTTACACTTGGATAATATTTATCTGCCCCAGGAATGGGGTAGAATCTTACACCATCTTCGCTCACAGGATCGACATCAACTTCGTTGACATCAACATCAATAAAATTAAAAGGCATTAGAATCCAAGATTGTATTTGTTAATAAGATAAGATTTGACTAAACCAGATCTAACGATATCTTCGATACCAAATTCGATGCAGGTAAACTCTTTCATGTTTTGAAGAATCTTAATGAAGTCTGCAATACCAGTCTTTTCATACTGTTTAACCAGATCAGACTGAGTAATGTCACCACAAAACATAATTTTAGAATCTTCACCCACACGAGTGATCATCGAGTCAAGCTCGTGGAAGTTGAGGTTAGAGAATTCATCGACGATAACAATACAGTTATCGAGAGTGACACCACGGATAAAACTAGTAGACCAAAAAGAAATAGTCTCTTGCGCTCTGAGGTTGTCATACAACATATCAAACGAGTTGTCATCAGGCATACTAAACATATACCTTACCATATTTTTATATGGAATTTGATAGAGAGCAGACTTGTCTTCATGATCGCCAGGAAGGAAACCAATCTCTCTAGTAGGGACGAGTGATCTTACAATATAGATTTTATCATAAGGTGTATTTTCGTCAAGCACTTCTTGCAAAGCAAGATAGAGCGTGATGAAAGTCTTACCAGTGCCAGCTGCTCCGTGAAGCAATAAGTTTTGTCCTAACCCATACTGCTCAAAAGCAGTCTCTTGATTAGAGGTAAGTGGATTGATAGGGACCATGTAGGACTTATCAATCGGTTTCTTTCTTCGGATTTGTTTAGCAGACATACCTGGAGGAACTGGAGGACCACCATTATTACGCTTTCTTGCTCTTGTCATAGTTTAGGTGAAACGACTCAGGTTTGCACGGGGATGTGCTTTTTGGACTTTGGACATCACTTCTTTGAATCCGTCAGACTGTTTGGGTTGACCGTAGGTTACCCCACCGACACCTTCCATCCAATCCTTATCCCAGTCGGGATTTTCTGCCCGCCAGGTTTCGTATTCTTTCATGCTCATATAGAGAGTTTGTTTCTCTCCTGTCGTTTTATTTATTACTGGGTAAGAAGGCATTAATCGATCCTCAATGATGGTTGAATGCAGTTGCAATCGTCTAGATGCTGAGAGCATCCACAATCGCCCTCAGGGCACCATCCAAGCGCCTCTGAGATGGTCGGAAACTGACAGATGAAGTGCTGCTTACACA
>Ga0136656_1000386_pt1 | contig 15130 bp, 14 predicted proteins | sample CPBDNA_9_FD_94862 | JGI IMG/M metagenome (GOLD analysis project Ga0136656, IMG submission 94862) | Freshwater to marine salinity gradient microbial communities from Chesapeake Bay, USA - CPBay_Sum_15_0.8_DNA (version 2) | ecosystem: Environmental > Aquatic > Marine > Coastal | place: USA...
AATTACTCCCATTATTAATTTGGCTTGAGTATTCAGCAAAAGTATATTTTTGTAATACTAGTCTAATATATGGATTCAAAATTCTCTCAGTTGCCTGTAAGACATCTTGTCCCTCGGCATTATAATGTGCCTTATATACACTTTTAGATTTCTCTCTGAAAGTATCCCCCTTAATCTGGGCTATGACACTAGCCTTTGCTGTTAAGGTAATATCTGGAAGCTCTAGCTCTGCATAATCTCCTGGTGTAGGAGTATCATGTCTAAATAGGTATACAGGAAATTGGTTTGTTCCGTATGCCCCAACTAACTTTGCTCCAGGTGCAATCACATTAAGTCCAGGAGTTGCTATTTTGGAAAGAGTTCCCGAGTTTCCATGTGTAGGTCTATTCCCGAACCATGAGATCACATGGATCTCATCATCTGGTACTACCCAGATTGGGGGAAGTAAAAATGGTTCAAAACTTGCCATTTTATAAAAGAGCAGTGGGACATTCGTATAATTACCATAAATATACAAAAATGTCAATGTAAATTAAAACTCCCCTTTTAAACTTAAAGGGGAGTGATGTCTTGAGATGGATTTAAGAACTATATTTTGATTTTTTAGGTAATAAATGTATTAATGGTGAAATTATTATCCAGAGTGTTATAATTATCCAACACAATATAATTCCAATTAGCACCAGAGGTACTGTTATGATTGGGGATGTGATAGTGAAGTAAATGATTCTATCAAGCTTCCTTATGCTTTGGCTCATCACTCATAACTCCAAATTTCAATTTTGATAATATTCTATATCTTACATAATGTCAAATTGTATATAATATTTATGAAATAGAGGTATAGTCAAAATGTCGTTTTAGCTTATAATATTGACAAATATTAAGATATATAATACAATAATATAAGTTCCCAAAAGAGGTGTGCTTTTGAGTACTCCTAAGGTGTAAGGAATACTCGCCCCGCTAATTATAATTATTATTTTATGCCTACTATACAACAATTAGTAAGAAAAGGTCGAAAGACTTCTATCAAAAAAACCAAGTCTCCAGCATTAGGGAGAACCTTTAATGTACTTAAAAATAAGCCTTTAGAGAGTAACTCTCCTTTTAAAAGAGGTGTATGTGTAAAAGTTACTACTACTACTCCAAAAAAACCAAACTCTGCTCTTCGTAAAATTGCTAGAGTAAGACTATCCAATGGACAAGAAGTTACTGCTTATATTCCAGGTATGGGACATAATTTGCAGGAGCATTCAGTTGTAATGTTAAGAGGTGGAAGAGTGAAAGATTTGCCAGGAGTTAGATACCATATTGTTCGTGGAGTTCTGGATACTGCTGGAGTTGATGGAAGGTCTCAAGAGCGAAGTAAATATGGAGTCAAAAAACCTAAATCATAGATTTTTATTAAGATATTTTAAATATTATGCCTAGAAGAAAGCGCAATTACACCAGAGAACTAGAACTTGATCCGAGATACAAGAATGTTTTAGTTTCTCAATTTATCAATTACATTATGTTAGATGGTAAAAAATCAGTAGCCCGTAATGTTTTTTATGGAGCTATGGATATTATTGAAAAAGAATATTCTCAAGACCCTCTCAATGTATTCAATACTGCTATTAAAAATATTTCTCCCGCAGTTGAGGTTAAATCTCGAAGAGTTGGAGGAGCAAACTATCAGGTACCTGTAGAGGTAAGACCTGCTCGTAAAACAGCTCTTGCTTTCAGATGGATGTTAGGTGCTGTTCGTAAGAAAAAAGGTAAGTCTACTGATAAAAAATTAGCTGAGGAGTTAATGGATGCCTTTAATCAAACTGGATCTGTAATGAAGAAAAAAGATGATACTCAGAGAATGGCCGAAGCTAACCGCGCATTTGCCCACTTGAGATAAAATTATACACTATATTGTCTTTAATTATAGAATAAAGTCCATAGCTTATTCTATAAATTAGTAATTAAATAATCAAATACTATGTCCAAACAGAATAAAGATATTACACTAAAGGATGTTCGTAATATTGGTATTATTGCCCATATTGATGCTGGTAAAACTACTACTACCGAGAGAATTTTGTATTTCACTGGCCTCAAGCATAAAATCGGTGAAGTGCATGATGGTGCAGCAGAAATGGACTGGATGGCACAAGAGCGCGAGAGAGGTATTACCATTACTTCAGCAGCTACCACTTGTTTTTGGAAGGATCATAGAATTAATATTATTGATACTCCTGGCCATGTAGACTTTACTATGGAAGTTGAGAGATCTCTTAGAGTTTTAGATGGTGCCGTGACTGTATTTGATGGTAAATCTGGTGTAGAACCACAATCTGAGACTGTATGGCGACAAGCTGATAGATATAATGTACCTAGAATTTGTTTTGTTAATAAAATTAATCAAACTGGAGGAGATTTTTATAAATCTTTTGAATCTATTCAAGAAAGACTATCTAAAGATGCGGTGGTCATTGCTTTACCAATTGGATTTGAGCAAGGGATTCGTGGAATTGTAGACTTGGTTGAGAATAAAGCTTATGTCTATGCTGATGAGGCAGGTATGACTGAAATTGTAGAGGCTGAAGTACCTGCAGATATGTTAGAACAAGTAGAGGAATATCGACAAGTTTTGATGGAAAAAGTATCTGAGGTAGATGATAGATTGATTGAGCTATTCCTAAATGATGGAGAATTATCTACAGATGAGATGAAATATGCTATTAGAAAAGGAACTCTTGAATCTAAAATTTTCCCTGTAATGGGAGGAGACTCTAGAACAGCTATTGTAAGAAAATTACTTGATGCTGTTATAGACTATTTACCCTCTCCACTAGATATTGATGCTGCTAAAGGGACTGATGTTAATGATGAGGAGAAAGAATTAATTAGAAAAGCTGACAAGGAGGAACCATTTGCTGGACTTGCCTTTAAGATTGCAACCGATCCATATATTGGGCAATTAGTATTCTTTAGAGTTTATTCTGGAGTTTTGAAGAGTGGAAGTTATGTCTATAACTCTACCAAGGGTGAGAAAGAAAGAATTTCAAGATTAGTATTGATGCATGCTAATTCTAGAACTGAAGTAGATGAATTATCTGCTGGAGAAATTGGAGCTATTGTAGGACTGAAGAATACTACTACTGGAGACACTCTTTGTGATGAAAAAAATCCAATTATACTGGAGAAAATTGTAATCCCAGAGCCAGTTATTCAGATAAAGTTAGAGCCAAAGACTAAAGTTGATCAAGAAAAAATGAGTCTTGCCTTACACAAATTATCTGATGAAGATCCCACTCTTAAAGTAAGTAGCGATGATGTCACAGGGGATACCTTGATTGCAGGTATGGGAGAGTTACATCTAGATATTATTGTAGATAGAATGAAGCGAGAGTTTGGAGTAGAAGTCAATGTAGGGCAACCACAAGTAGCTTATAAAGAAACTATCAAAGGAACTGCAGAAGCTCAAGGTAAATATATCAAGCAGTCTGGAGGAAAAGGTCAGTATGGAGATGTTTATCTTAGAGTTGAATCCTTTGATCCTGAGACTGTTGAGATTGACCCAAAGAAACCACAACATTATATCTTTGGTAATGAAATAAAAGGAGGATCTATTCCATCTGAATATGTCCCAGCTATTGAAAAGGGAGTGAAGGAATCTATTGACCGAGGTGTTATCGCTGGATATCCATTAATTAATATTAAGGCTACAGTTTATGATGGGTCATATCATGATGTAGACTCCTCTGAGTCTGCTTTCAAAATTGCTGGATCTATGGCTCTTTCAGCCGCTGTTAAGAAAGCTAATCCTATCCTTCTAGAGCCTATTATGGCAGTAGAAGTGACAATTCCTGAGCAGTATATGGGTGATGTAGTAGGTGATCTAAACTCACGACGAGGTCTAATTGAAGAAATGAATGATAGAACTGGAGGACTAAAAGTAGTTTCATCAAAAGTACCATTGTCCTCAATGTTTGGGTATGTAACCACCCTTAGGTCTATGACACAAGGACGAGGCAATGCAGTGATGGAATTCAATGATTATCAGCCGGTACCAAGTAATGTGCAACAAGAGATTATTGAGAAGCGAACTGCTAAGTAATTTAGTATACTCTTACTAAATATCTAAAAAGCCTGAGAACTAAAACTCTCAGGCTTTTTAGATATTATTATATCTTGACAAAAGTATAATTTTTTAGTATCTTTTATAAGCCTATCTTATAAACAAAGTGAAGGACACTTCTAAACCATTTAAAGTTGGAGTACCTCGTAGTAGAAAAGATAGAAGAAAGCATAAGCCAGCTAGTTCTTGGACTCCTAGCAAAATATATATTGATCAAGATACATTAGATCCAATGCAAGATCTTGCATCTCAGTGGGCTTCAAGAATGCCACCTTAAAACATTTCTCAAATTTAATCATATTTCAAGGTAGTTCATGATTATGAGCTACCTTTTTAAATTGCTTGAAGAAATAGCTTTACTTAAATTTTTGATTCTTAAATACATTTCTCCAAACAAATCTTCGGCTATGTTCTAGCATTGCATAGAATACAGGATAGGCAAATACTACCAAGATTGTACTCGATGCTAATCCAAATACTAGTGCATAGGCAAGTCCTTCCCAGAATGGGTCAGTGAAGGCCAGAGGCAATATTCCCACTAATGTGGATAGGGTAGTAGTAATAAGAGCCCTAAAGCGGTATTTTATCGCCTCTGAGATAGCTTCCTTGATAGAGCCTGTCTCTTCTCTAATTACATTGGCATAATCTAAGAGTAAAATTGTATTATTAACTACAATACCAACTAGTCCTGTAATTCCAATCATTGAGAAGAAGCTAAGAGGATTATCTGTCAAATATAGTCCTAAGAATAATCCAGGAAAGGAAAATGGTACAGCGACTAAAATTAAGAATGGTTGGGTCAGAGAATTGAACTGTAATACTAATAACACATACATAATTATAATTGCTAGAATCAAAGCAAATATAGCAGAATTAAATGACTCTAAATTCTCACCTTGTTGGCCTAAGTCAAAAGCTACTGCATCTTTTTCTAAATTATATTTATCTCTGAACTCATCTGTCTCAAATTTGTCTTTAATGGCAGTTTGAGCTTCTAGTACTAAGGCAGTATTTTCTCCATCAGAAACAGCTACTTTTACAGCAGCATATCTTCTACCATCTTTTTTACTAATAGTGTCTAGATTACTTACAATTACATCTTTTATATCACCATCTGCTAATTCTATATCTTTAGTAAAGTCTAAGACTTCTTTAGTAGTATTCTCTAGAGTTTTTTGGTCATCAGAGAAAATTTGTAAAGTAATTTGATATTCATCAGTAGGAGGTCCAGCTCCTGCTTGTTGTACTATGGTTCTTGAGTCTTTCAAGTTCTTATTATCATCAATTTTATTTTGTAATTCTGTTACAATTGACGGAGCAGTCTTATCTCTTTCATTAAGAGGGGTAAGACTGACAAACATCAAAGATCCCTGTGCATCAGTATTGAAGTAGGTAATATCATCAATATAGTCAGCATTAGTCTCTTTTATTATATTTTCAATTTCCTTGATTGTCTCCTTAGCTTTATCTAAATTTTGATTATTTGGTAGGGAAGTGGTAATACTAATTTGATTAGTATCCTTAGCTGGAGCAAAAATAGAGAATTCTAACTGACCTGCTAATACAAACCCACCAGCAATTAGTCCAATGGTAACTACAAATACAGCAATACTTCGCCAAATATTATCCAGATACCAATGAATAAATCTATATACTTGCAAATTCACCCAATCTACAATTCTTGGTATGAAATACAGAATATTATACAAGATTTTAGAAAGTCCTTTACGATTAGGCTTAATACCAGTTTCAGCCTCATAGTGAGGTAGAATATAATTGGCAAAGAACGGTACAAGAGTTAATCCTATAATAAGAGATAGAGTAAGCGTCAATATAACTGTAATCGGGATTAATCTAATAAATTCACCCAAAATCCCAGATACAGCTGCTAAAGGTGCAAAAGCTAAAATTGTAGTCAATGTACCAGAGACATCAGCCAGACCTACGGTATTAATAGCATGAATTACAGCTTTCTTGCCCTTATAACCAGCCTTACGGGAGCTATCAATAGCATCAATTACCAGAATCGCATCATCCGCAATAAGACCAATAACCAAAATAAGTCCAAATAGAGAAAGAGTATTGAGAGAATATCCAATTAGATATAACCCAATCAAGGTAAAACAGATAGAAATAGGTATAAATAGAGCGATAATAAAGGAAGCTCTCCAATTGACAATTAAGAATAGCACTGTCATCACAGCCAATAGTCCAGTAATAGCACTTTGTTGTAATACAGATAGTTGTTGTATTAGTGAGCCTGAACTATCTCCACCACCGAAGACAACATTATATCCATCTAAATTACCATCGTCTTTTATAGTCTGAATTTTATCTTGAATAGCTTTGGAAAACTCCACCGTCCCAATATTTTGCTCTCTGATAGCTCCAATTAAAATAGCATCTTTGAATACCAATTTATTATCCTCATCCCTATAAGCAGATCTTGCAAATTTGACCTGCTCTATATTAGATTGTCCTGTGATAGGATTAGTCTGTAATTCCTGTAAATCTATTACATTTGTTTTAATAACAGAAGAGACAGATTCCAGTTCCTTAGAAAGGAAATCAGCTTTATTTTGTAAGTCGGTAATAGACTTATCATCTCCTACAAGACTAAAAACTAAATCATTCTCATTGTCTAATGACCCCGCATTAAAGGTAAGAAAATTAGGTTTAGCCTTCTCCGGCAGAGTAGCCTCAGCAACAGCATCTTTTAATAATTCAGCTCCATCTTTGGAATTAATATCTCCTTTGAACTGGACTGTAATATTAGAAAAATTATCCGCTGTAGTAGAAATAATAGATTCAATCTCAGTAATATCACTAATACTAGCCTCAATCGGTTTAGTAATCTCTTTATCCACCAAAGCCTTGTCGTCCACAAAATAAGGAGTCTGAATTACCGCTACGGGTACTTCAATAGTAGGGAAGCCCTCTCTTTTTAGAAAGGTAGTAAAAGAAAAAACACCTAATACAATAAGCCCAATAGCTAATAAAAGACTAATTCTCCATTTATTCACAAAGAAAAGAGAAACTCGTGTCAGCGCATCCGGTTTGCTAGAAGTATCCATATCTATATCTCTTAAAGTTAATATTCAAAATCTCATATATTATAGCTAAAAAATAGGTTATTGGCAAGTAAGGTCTGAGAGGTTTATTGATTTTGTAGGAGCGACCTTTTAGTCGCATGGAAGTCCTCCTCCGTCACCTACGGTGACACCTCCCCCAAGGGAGGATACTAAAACTGTCCCTCGCTGGCGAGGGTGCCCGCAGGGTGGGTGTGGGCTGAGCTAAATTCCCCTCTTTGAGTGGTGTCAGGCTTTGCCTGATGGGATGGATAACTCATAATTCACAATTCATAATTAATCCAACTACTAGCCAAAAAAACAAAAATTTGTTAAACTATAAAGCATAAACAATAGGAGAGTTCGCATAGTTGGTCTAGTGCGCACGCTTGGAAAGCGTGTATACCGCAAGGTATCAAGAGTTCGAATCTCTTACTCTCCGCAAAACATTGAAAATATATTTTTTAAGTATACTATGTTAGATCAAATATATTCATATCGAGAAATGTGTGAAATTGAGAACGTGCAAACATTACAAAGAGGTATGAATTTTAGAATGAATCCTAAATACTCAGTTATCCTAATGTCACGTAGAGCTAACGCTCCTTACATTGACAGAATTTCTGATGATGGTATTACTATCAAATACGAAGGGCACGACCAGCCAAAAACTTCTTATGAAATTAGTCCGAAATTAATTGATCAAACAAAAAAAACAAAAAATGGTACACTAACTCAAAATGGAAAATTTATTCAAGCAGTAGAAAATTTTAAAAGTGATATTTCTGAAGCAGAAATAGTGAAAGTTTATGAAAAGATTTTGCCTGGTGTTTGGTCGTTAAAAGGATTATTTGATTTAATTGACTACAATATTGAAAATGACGGAAAAAGAAAGGTTTTTGTATTTACTTTACAATTATCAGACGAACAAGATTTAACTACAAATGAACATATAGATCTTGCACATACAAGGCTTATACCTAGCGAAGTAAAGAAGGAGGTCTGGAAAAGAGACTTTGGAAAGTGTGTTTTGTGTGGCTCAACAAAGAATTTACACTTTGACCATGATTTACCCTTTTCAAGAGGCGGAACCAGTTTAAGTGTTAAAAACATAAAGTTATTATGTGCGAGATGTAATTTAGCAAAATCAGATAAAATAGAATAGTTATTATTACTATTTTAATTAAAAAAATGATATAATCTAGGATAGAATTAACATACCAATATGGAAAGATTTGAATCAAGGCAATATTCAGAAACAGAGATAATGGAACATGATTTTAGGCAGGCTGTTGAGGGTTATGATTTGCAAGAGATAGAAACAGATTTTGATGAGTTTGCTGTGAATAGTCTCAGGCAACAGTTAGCTGAGACGCAGGCTTTTATATTAGGTGAGATGCATGGGGTTAAAGAAAATCCAGATGTAATCTATACTTTATTCAAAAAATTTGGTTTTAATAATATAGCTCTGGAATGGAGTTCACGGGAGCTTGGAGAATTTATACAAGAGTTTCTAGCCAATGACAATCTAAATTTTGAGGATATTAAAGATAGTCGAGATGGTCGGATTACTGCTGGACATTTTATTTTATTAAAGAAGTTAAAAGAGGAAGGTTTATTGGATAAAATTATTCTATTTGACCACGATATTGATCCAAATATAAGAAGGGATACATCTGAGAACGAGAGAGATTTAGCAATGTCACAAAATGTATTAAATGGATTAGGGGAAGGAAATACATTGATTATAGCTGGGAATTGGCATACACAAGTTAAGCCGGTTACTGAACCTGATGGTACAATCAAACATCCTATGGGAGAACATATCAAGAATAGTATACCCAATATACCATTTGGTAATATTATGTATCAAAAAGGACAATATCATAATTTTGGCACAAGAGATTTTTGGACTAACCCTGATATAGAAAATATATCTAAAGCCACTTTTAGATTGTCAGAAGAGGGTAAATATATTTATACAATACCAGAAGCACATTTGGCTATTGTCCCTAATATGGAAGAGATTGATTTTGGGTAAATATAATCTCATACATTGTATATGTTCAATTATTAATCTGTGGTAAAATATTCATATATTATCACAATAAGTCAAAATATATGAATAAGAATATAGGATTTGTTATCATAGTGATTATTATAGGTATAATTGTGTATTTTACCTTTGGAAGGGTATATAAAGAAGATATTGCTACAACAATTAATAATGATACAATTGAGGATATTAAAGAGTCCAATAGTTTACAGACTGAAGAAAAGAGTATAGATGATACTGCAGATCTAGATAAGGGTTCATATCAGTCATATAGTGAAGAAAAGATTGCTTTAGCAGAGACAGGAAAGGTTGTAATATTCTTTCATGCTTCTTGGTGTCCTTCATGTAAAGCATTGAATAATGACATAGAAAATAATTTAGCTTCAATTCCAGCAGGGGTTATAATTCTAAAAGCCGATTATGATAAAGAGACTGAATTAAAAAAGAAATATGGGGTTACAACTCAGCATACACTTGTACAGGTGGATAAAGATGGTGGTCTTATTAAGAAATGGAGTGGTGGCTCTAAACTAGAGAATATTATTTCACAAATAAATTAATTCTATGCTTTTTCTACTAATATCTATTCTAGCAGGTATATTGACAGTCTTAGCTCCCTGTATATTACCGCTTCTACCAATAGTAATTGGCTCTTCTGAGACTGATAAACACTATATATCCAAAAGAGCAGTTATTGTGATTGTATCGCTATCTATATCTGTAATTTTATTTACACTTTTACTTAAGGCAAGTACTCTTTTTATTAATATCCCGCAGTATTTTTGGAATATACTATCGGGAGGAATTATAGTATTTGTTGGTTTCGCTATCTTAATACCTTCTTTTTGGGCAAGTATTCCATTTGTACAAAAAATTAGTATTATGGGAAATAAAGCTATAGGGACAGGTTATAAGAAGAAAAATTATGCTGGTGATATGCTTATTGGGTTTGCACTTGGACCTGTATTTACTACCTGTTCCCCAACATATTTATTTATAATAGCTAGTATTCTTCCTTCAGGGTTTTTGATAGGTTTTGTATATCTAATAGGTTTTACATTTGGACTGGCATTATCACTTTTACTTATAGCCTATTTTGGTGGGAAATTAATAGATAAAATTACTACTCATATGAATGCGGCTAATAAAACAAAGAAGATATTTGGATTATTAATTATTCTGGTAGGGATAGCAATATTTACCGGATATGATAAAAAATTAGAGGCAATCATACTCGACTCTGGATATGGAGCAACTATTCAATTTGAAGAATCATTAATTGAAAGATTTGCTCCTGAAAGTAGATAATTTTAATAAAATTTCTAACAAGCTATAATACTAATTCTATAAATTTTTTATAGAATATATCAAGATACTACTTCCCACAAATACTAGATCTGATTTGAGTTATATCTCCATAAATTAATAGGGGAGTATTGCTCTGGCAGAAAGATGTGTGAGCTAAACTTACTTTAGCTTTATCTTTATAGAAAATTGTTCCGAATAATATATCTAATAATCCTCCTGTATATTCGGCGACATTGATAATATCTACTGGATTACCTTGATTTAATTCTTGGTTAATGAGATTGATTACAAAGTCTTCATTACCTACTTTGTCTACAAAGCCATATTTAGTAGCCTCAGATGAATTCCCGAAGAAAACTCTAGCTCCGATTTCATCTCGTATTGTCTCTACTGGGATATTATTATATTTACTAATATGATCCACAAAAAATGCATATGAAGAATCAATATTTGGGTTAATACAATCCCTAATATATTCATCTGAGATATTGAGACCATTATCTGGTTGTTTACATTTACCTCTATAAATTGGTGTAAAGTCAATATTTCCATCAATTGTAGCTCCTAATAGTCCTTCAGAATAAGATATAATATTAGTAAACTTAGGAGCATACCCTCCAGCCACTCCTATGCTACCGACTATGGCTGTGGGATTGGCGACAATTGTAGCAGCAGGAGCAGATGCATAAACCCCTCCAGAAGCTGACAATTCATTGATAAAAACATAAACTTTTTGATTAGTTTTATTCTGATAAGACTCAATAGCATCAGCAATATTGGCTGATGCCCCGACTTCCCCTCCCGGAGTGGTGAGGTCAATTAACACAGCTTTAATATCGGTATCATCAGCTAATTGTGCTAATGTATTGGCCACAGCTTTACCATCCACGATATTAGGAACACCAAAAGATAGGGGATCAATCTCAGTAAGACTATTGGACAGAGGTCCATTTAACTCTAATCTAGCTACTTTAATCTCAGAGTTTTTATCTCCTTTATAGTATTCATAAATTAAATCTCCAGTCTCAGCAGAACCTTCTCCCATTCCTAAAAAATCATTGGCTACAGATTGTATACTAATCACAATCCAAATTATAAATAATACAACAGTAATCAGAATTATAAACCAAGCTGAAGTTAAGAATTTTGGGAATCGTCTTTTTTTGATTACAGTAGCATTTGTAGGAGCAGAATTATTTGAGAAGGGCTGAGGATTTTCCATATTTTGATTATTTTTAAGAATTATAAATTAAGTATAACATATTTTAATGTATCTATGCTATAAAAAGAAGAAGGCTCGTACAAGTTGTACGAGCTGAAAAAGATTTATGGTGGCAGATAGCCGAATGAGAATGGGAATATTGAGTGTGTGTAGTGTGTGCAGGAAGCTATCTGTATTTTTATTATAGGATAATATAATAATCTTGTCAACAATACTTATCCACAATTTTAAAAATTATATATAATTATAATTGACATGAGTGTAAAAATGATATAATTTATAGATGTAGTTGTTCTTTTGACATTATTATGTCTACATTAGCGAGTATAGAACAAAAAGCTTTGGCTTGGGGACTAAAAAATTATCCAAATTCTCCAGAAATCCATCATAGAGCTTTTGCTTCTGTAATTCAATTTGCTTGTAATACTAATATTAGTAGATATCAGATAATTCGTACTATGCGAACATTTGTTGCTATAAATAAAATATTTCTATTTAATTCACCAGGTCAGCTTACATTTGATGATGCTATCGAATTAATCAAAGATGACTGCTATGGTCCAATTACTTTAGAGCATGCTCAGATATATAGACAATGTAAGTATCATTATGATGATCTAGATGATATAAAAAAAGCTAAAAAAATCATAGCAGAACTATCATCCACTTTTATTCCCAATGCAGAGAGGTCTAAATAACTAAAATTGCGACCAATTGTATATTGAGTTGACACAATTTATTATGTCATATATTTTTATATTGTCCCTTAAACTATTTTATTCATGACAATTAACATTCATATGTTTTCAAACATTGTAAACATTGAGAGAACAAAAGTGTTTCATAGAGCAACAAGTTTTGCCGATCAGCAAGAGAGTTGGGGGGAATTAAAAAAAAATATTTATATTGCCTTGATGTCATATTTAGCTGGCATGGGTTACATTTCAGGTTTAGACTTACTTATTGAAGGTGCATATAATGTATTTTTAAATGTTAGTAGTAATGTAATCCCTAGGGGTAAAAACTTTGTTCATGGCGGAATGCCTTATAATGAAGCTCATGATTTAATAACAAATTGTTTAGTATTTCAAGAGATTGATTCTTGAAATCAAAATATATAGACTAGGGCTCTACCAATATAGAGCCCTATTTTTTTATGTTATAATATATTTTATATGCAGTATATAATTCATAAATCAGATTCTAGAGGCTCAGCAGATTATGGTTGGTTGAAGACTAATTATAGTTTTAGCTTTGCTGAGTATATGAATCCAGATAGGATGGGTTTTGGAGCTCTTAGAGTATTGAATGATGATATAATTGCTGGAGGTAATGGCTTTGGGGCTCATCCTCATAATAATATGGAGATTATTACAGTTACTTTGTCTGGAGGTCTTGAACATAAGGATAATCTGGGTAATATGGCCGTTTCAAAAGCTGGAGATGTCCAAGTGATGAGCGCAGGCTCAGGGGTGTTTCATAGTGAGTTTAATGCTCATCCTGATACTGATTTAACCTTATTACAGATTTGGGTATTGCCTAATAAAATGAATATAATGCCAAGATATGAGCATAGATACTTTGATATACAGAGTGAAGTGAATACTTTTCATCAAATTATTAAGCCAATTGATAGCCAGGAAGAGGGGATTGGAATTTATCAGGAGGCTTGGTTCCAAAGAGCAATGCTAGAAAAGGGTCAAAAATTAGAATATAATCTCAAACATCCTAACAATGGGATATATCTTTTTGTGATCTCAGGGCAAATTATTATTGGGGATAATATTGAATTAAAGACTCGAGATGCGGTTGGGATTGAAAATATAGATGAAGAAATATCCATATTAGCTAATGAGCAGACAGATATTCTCTTGATGGAGGTCCCTATTTTATAAAATTACATATCCAGTGTATTAATCTTGCTATTGTATTATTTAGAGTATAGATATATAATTATTTATAGACCTTTTTTGATTATAAGTTTTAATATAAAATATATGGAAATGCTCACAATTTGGATTGTATTAGGTGTTGTAGTTGTGATAGCTATTTATGGTATAGCTGTATACAACTCTTTAGTATCTTTAAGACAGAAAGTCTCTGAGGCTTGGTCAGATATTGATGTTCAATTAAAGAGAAGATATGACCTTATTCCAAATTTGGTAGAAACTGTAAAGGGCTATGCTACTCATGAGTCTACTGTATTTGAGGATGTGACTAAAGCTCGTAGTCAAGCTATGAATGCTAGTGGCTTGCATGATAAGTCTGAGGCTGAGAATATGCTGTCTGGAACCTTGAAGAGTTTATTTGCTGTATCAGAAAGTTATCCGGAACTGAAGGCTAATGAGAATTTCTTAGAACTTCAGAGAGAACTTAGTGATACTGAGAACAAAATTCAAGCCTCTAGAAGATTTTATAATAGTGTAGTGATGTCTCTTAATACTAAAATTGAGAGTTTCCCTGATAGCGCTATTGCTTCTATAGGTAAGTTTGAGAAAAAAGAATACTTTGAGATTGCAGAAGCTGAAAAAGAGAATGTAAAAGTTTCATTCTAAGTAAATTGTTAAATTATACAATATGAATCTTTACGACCAAAAAGATAAGAACATTCGTAAAACATGGATGCTAATGATTATATTTTTAGCTGTAGTAGTAGGTATAGCTTGGGTGTTTAGTTATACTCTAGATAATCAGATGATTTTTGTCTGGGCTTTGATTGCTAGTTTATTTATGAATGTTATTTCTTATTGGTATTCGGATAGTATCGTTTTATCTATTTCTAATGCTCATCCAATTAATACTGATACTGCTGAGGGTAAGAGAATTTATCGTTTACTTGAAAACTTAGCTATCACAGCTGGATTACCTGTTCCAAAGCTATATATAATTCAAGATTCAGCTATGAATGCTTTTGCAACTGGAAGAGATCCTGAACACTCAGCTGTCGCTCTTACTACAGGTATAATTGATAGATTAGAACAAGTTGAACTGGAGGGAGTCATTGCTCACGAATTATCTCATATTGGGAATCGAGATACTTTAATACAGACTATTTCGGTAGTTTTGGTTGGGCTGGTTGCATTGTTGTCTGATTGGTTTATAAGAATTAGTTTTTGGGGTGGGGGAAGAAAGAGTAATGATGATAATAGTAGATTAGGATTAATTGTAGGTATAATTGCTATCGTATTAGCTATTCTAGCTCCAATTTTTGTACAATTATTACATTTTGCTATTTCCCGTAAAAGAGAATATTTAGCAGATGCTAGTGGAGCTTTATTAACCCGTTATCCAGAGGGGCTTGCTAGTGCTTTAGAGAAAATTAGTCAGGACACTGAACCTTTAGAAGTTGCGAATCGAGC
>Ga0136656_1000391_pt1 | contig 15068 bp, 26 predicted proteins | sample CPBDNA_9_FD_94862 | JGI IMG/M metagenome (GOLD analysis project Ga0136656, IMG submission 94862) | Freshwater to marine salinity gradient microbial communities from Chesapeake Bay, USA - CPBay_Sum_15_0.8_DNA (version 2) | ecosystem: Environmental > Aquatic > Marine > Coastal | place: USA...
AATTTGTGTTGGATAATATCTTTTTAATTGATCATAAATAGTTCTATCTTGCTTTTGTAATAAATTAAAATATACTTCCTCAATTATTTTTTCCCATTGTGTTAATAATTTATCGTGTTCCTTATAAAGAATATCTTTTTTATTATCTCCTCTAAATCTATTTAATCGTATATCCCAATTCTTTTCTCGTAAGTAATTCCTTCTCTTAATCAATTCAAAAGCACTTATTGCTTTTTCATCTCTTTTATTCATAGCTCGAACTAATTTTTGGCTCCAAGTTTTTCCTGCCTCGCCACCCCATAAAGCCCAAGCAATTCTTCCATTTGAAGGATAACCTTTTTCTCCAGGCCTCCAACCTTCTGCTCTTTTATCTACTTCATGTCTAGGGAAGTATTTAGCAATATGTCTTACTTTTTCTGATCCTGCTTTAGTATTGTTTAAAATATATCTTGCTGAATTTAATCCTACAGAAGTTCCACCTCTACCAAATTCTTTTCTCCACTCTAAACCTCTTTTGGCTTCCTCTTTAGCCCCTTTAGGAATTGTAAAGTCAAGATCATCATATAGGCCTTTTTCGTCCATGCTCTACTTTCTTGTGTCTGAAAACCTGCTAATTTGTCTAAGTCTAACTTCTGCTAATTCTCTTGTTGGATAGCACCCCATATTTTTACCACTTTCCTCAGCGATCACGCAGTACTCTCCGTCAATTTCTTTAATAACTTTATACTCTTTAAAATTATCCTCATCGTCCTCTGTTTCAACTTGATCTGCGTCTGTTTCATCATATAGCTCAACAGTTTCAACTTTTGGTTGTTCTATATTTATATCTTTTTCAGGAATAATCATTTTATTAGCATTTACTAAATATACTTGTTGTTGTTCATTTGTTGGTAGTCCTACTGCCTCACGAGCCTCTGCGATTGTTATCCAACCACCCTGCACACCTACATTCATGCGATTATATAATTCATCTACATCAGTTTGTAACGCTCTAACTTCTGAAAAATCATATTCAGCATAGGTTGTTTTTTCTGTTTCATAATCCCGCAATAATATTTGTTGTGTTATTTCTTCACTAACTTGTTTCCATAATGGGATTAATTTATTTTCAGTAAAAAATTCTCTTAATTCTTTTGCGTTTGAATAAGTTGCTCGTTCAAGTCCTGCACCTAATCCTGCAAGAATAGCAGGAACTCCTAAAACTGCAGATATTCTTTCTTCAGGTACTCTACGCAAAGTTCCAATATCTAATTCAGTTGGACTGAAAGCCATTTTCTTTACTTCCATTGATCCACTTAAAATTAAAGGCATGCCTTTATTTTTACCTGATACTTTAGATTGGTAAGTTTTAGCAATTTGTTCAGCCTCTTCAGGTGTAGGCCCAAAATCATCTTTTGGTGTGATCATAACTGAAGGCACGCCACTATTTGCTAATAAGGCAGTTGCCATTTGTCCTGCACTTTCATCTCCATATATTTCCCTTAATACACTTCTTAAAGGTGCAAATCCTTTCTTATGATCGCTTGGATCTAATCCAAGTCTGATATGTACCATATCTTCAGGTTGTATCATTACTTTTTGAGATTTAGTTTGATATTCATAGTGCGTAATTAATTCCTCGTTGTTTCCTTTTGGTGTTACTTGTTCAGGCATTAAAGGGTAAAGTGCTACAAGTTGTCCTGCATTATTTTTTTGTTTGATTAAATATGCGTCTCCTGATACATGCATTGCGTTAATAATATACTGTTGTAATATATCTCCTGACATATAAGGATTTGGCCTTCTTAATAATAAAGTTAAAGGGTGTCTTTCTTGTTTTACTTCTAAATCGTCTTGATATTCATAAACGCATAAATGAGCCTCAGAAAAAGAAACACCTAATACTTGTAAACAAGCAACAACTGCTGAGTTACTTGCCCCATTACCCATTGTTGAGACATCCCAAGCACCTGCACCTGTATTCCAACCCTGTATAAAATTCAAATTATTGTATAAAGTATCTTGATCCCTAAAGAAGTTATATCTTTTTATTTCATTATCGTATGTTGTATTTTCTCTATTAAAAATTATATCTGTTAATTTTCGTCTTTCAGCCATAATATCCTTTCGGCTAAGAGTGAGCTACCGAACACACCCAAAAAGGAATAGCCCACTCAAAGCCAACCTGCACTTGTGTTCAATATGCTCTAAACTCATTTCTTCTTGCTAATTGTAATATACAATAAGCTAAACTATCAACTTGATCGTCATGTTCGCCTGCAGGGAATTGTAGCATTTCTCGTTCTAAGTCTAAATACCAATTACTCTGCCTATCAAAATAGACTGATCCTTGCTCCATTTTAGCAGATAATGGTAAGGCTCGTGAGTATTTATCTTTATCTGCCTTTAATTCTCTTATTGGTAGATTTGTTTGTGATCTAACCATTTGAATAAAAGCTAATTGATAACCTGCTCTTTCAATACCAATTATTTCAGGTGTCCATTTTTCATAATGTTGTATTAAAGTTTTTAAAACTTGTGGTGCCTCTAATCTTGCTCTGACAACATCTAATACAAATACTTTTTGATCTTTGCTAACACCGATTGTAGATATAACTGTATAGTCAGCACTTTCTTTTGTACTCGTTGCCAAATCCACGCTTGTGATAATGCGTAAGTCTGAAGTCGGTATTTCTGTTTTATCATATCTAATAACCTTTTGAGTTTGCTCATATCCAATTTGATCATAAACCTTTCTTGTATCATAACTATAGTATTTAAACCAAGAAGGATCAAATAAACCACCTGCTTGTTCAATAAATTGAGCCTCATATTCCTGTGCGTATAAAAAACTTCCTATTTCTTTTTTTGCTACTTCTAATTCATCTAAAGGCACGAAGGGATTAGTTGTTGTAGGTAATTGCCACCTTTCCCAATCATCTAAACCTTTAGCATTTTCAAATAATCGCTCAAACCAATTATAACCTTTTGGCGTTGATATAAATAAAGCACCACCTCTGCGTTCTGTTAAGGTAGGCCTTACAACTTCTGCCCAAACATTTTCTTTCATAAACGCACACTCATCAAGAACTACGAAATCAAGACCTGCACCTCTTAATCTATCAGGATTATCTGCTGATTTGATCGATACCATACCACCTGTTGGTGTAATAATAGTTTTTTCTCCTTCTTTTACAACAGTTCCAAATTCAATTCCTACATTTCTTAAATCTTTCCAACCTTCTAATGCCATTGAATATGTTGGTGCGATCCACCAAGACCTTTTACCACGCCACGCTTGTTCTAAACATAACCAAACACCTAATTTAGTTTTTCCCCAACGCCTTCCTGCTGACAACACTTTAAATCGTGCATTACTCATAGCAACTTCTATTTGGCCTTCATGTAATTCAGGTAATTTGACTTGATACTGCCTGATATTAGTATTCGCTAATTCAGTTTCCATTTAATATTTCTTTCCATTGATTACCTAAAACATGCTCTAATTCTGCATGTAATAAACTACCTTCTTTTACATTATCCCAAATATTTATATATTGACTTGCACCTTTAAAAGAACTTTCAAAATAATGTCCTACGATATAAGACTTTTCTAATATTTCTTTTATTGTAGGCATTAAATAACCAAATAACTTTGTTGATCCGTCAAATTTAGTCGGACTATCTAAGGAATAACAATTATTCTTGTTTTTCCATACAGGCACAACACCATTATAAATTGGCTGAAATACCTTAACATCGGGGTTTGTATTAGCAATTTCTTTAATCGTCCACATAATATAATTCCAACCTTTTGTGTTGTTTGTTGGTGGCTCTTTTAATTGATATTTTATAGTTTCGATCAATTCCCATACTTGCCTTTCCATTGATAAACCAACTTTACATGGGAACATACTTAAGGCTTTTCCGTCCCATGAATTATCGTGTATTTTAAATGGTGGGTGGTTACTTTTCCATTGAATAGCCATAGCACCTTCACTTTTTGCAGGCCCTGTTGAGCAAAAGGCATTTATATCAGGTAAAGGCCTTAAAGAAACCATATCCATATCCATTACGACACCATTTAATAAAATAGCAATTCTTAAACGCACAATATCTCCTATATGAGCAATATGGTGTCCAAGTTTTAATGCGTTAAAGGCTTCTTGTTCATTGAATACTTTACCTGCATACTCTACATTTATCCCTTCAGGCACATTTTTAATTTTTTGATATGAATATAAAAAGACATTTTTGTTGTATTTTAACTGCGATAATAAAGTGAATTTATGGAAGTCATTTAATTCAATTTCTTTATTTAACCAATCTTGTAAATCAGTTTCTTTATTATATTTAGACCAAAAACATACTATATTATTCATTTTTCCTTTTTTTAGTCGCTATTTTTAAGTTTTTTATTCTTCCTCTTGATTAATTATCTCATTATTTCTATTAATTAACTTTCCGTCAGACCAATTTAATTCAACTTCTACAGGTGCATTAGGATCTCCTGCTAGTTCTAATCTATCTCTCCTACCAAATTTATCAGGATATTTTCTTTCTAAATACCATGCGTCAGCTTGCCATGACCCTTCTTTACCTGCATTTTCTATACGAGCTAATCTACGCATAATAGCCTCACTTTCGGCCTCATTTATGCGTATCCAAAAAGACTTATATGGCTCTATTCCTTCTGTAGCTTTTTGTCTCCATTGACGAAATGTAGATGAATTGATCCCTGCGTAATAACATGCGTGTTCAATAAACGCTCCAAGTCTTATTGCCTGTAACAAGCGTTCTTGTATCTGCTCATCTATTAATTTATAAGGTTTGTTATTTGACATGTGTTCTTATTTTACTTCAAATTATAGCAAAACCCCACCGAAAAGGTGGGGAATTGCTTTTTTATGCGTTCCAACGAAGGTTAGAAGGGAATTAGTAAGAACGCATTTTCATCTAGCTCAAACACTATTTCGTTTTTTGCTAATTCATTTACATTTGTAATTTCGTAATTATCACAATAATTACTGTATTCATCATAAAATTCTTCCCAATTCTTATATTCATTATAAGAAAGGCTAAGTACAACTTTATCTATTTCAATAAAATCCTTTTCAGAATTTATTTCACTATCAGTTTCAATTTCATAGATTTTTATTAGTGCTTTTTCAGAAAAAGGATTATATTCCCACTCCTGCATAATTGATACAAACTTATTTTGATCAACTTTTTCTATAAATTCAGCCATTATTACACCAACCTTTCTTTTGGATAAAAGTTTTTCCAACTTTCAGCCATTTCATAACAATTACTACATAATTCAGAATTTGTAATTTCTGAATATTCTTTATTACAATTTTTACAGTTCATCATACCAATTCCTTTTCTACGATCATAAGAGCAAGTCTTATGTGTGTTGAATTAACCAATTTTGTATTGATATCAGTTTCTGTATCAAGTGTGTAAAGAATATCCTTTGCAGGTGTATCCTTTGTGTAACTTGTGTTTTGTGATAACCAAATTACTGCCTCTGTTTCTTGTTCGTTTAAAATAATATTACTCATTTTATTCCCTTCTGTTTTTTTAGTATTTATTGTGTTCATAGTTATATTAAATCATAGATTAAATAGTTTGTAAATAGTATTTAGGATATTTTCCTAGTCAGAACGCCCTGCTCAATGTCATTTCTGCTATAAATACACTATCAACTCTCATTTTTACTATTGACATACACGATCCTAGTATGCGTAAATTAGGCGTTTTAGTTCCAATATTTATAGGAAGTATGAGTTTTATATTTCCATTGAATATTTGTATTTAGAAATAAGTTATTTAAGTGATAATTTACTTTTGCGTGTTCTGTTTGATCAAATGGTAGTTCCATTTCTATTTCAACTAAGGCCACAACTTTTCTATTTTTTGTGTCATTTTTCTTAGTTTCAGCACCACGCTTTTGTAATTCCTCTTTATATTTACCAAAATTTTCAGCCATTATTTTTCTCCTTACAATCTTTACACACAAAACAACCTTTAAATTCTTGACCTGTAATAAAATAGTGATCATCAAGAAAATTAATCATGCTACCACAATCATAACAAGTGTGAAAAAAACCTATAGTTGTTTTTCTGCATAAACATTTTTTAATTGGTATGTTATTCAAGTTATTATTTTCTTTGATATATACATAAATTATTAGTTAATTCCATATACATATTGCCAAAATCAGTTGCTTGTTCCTCTGCTTCAAATCTGATAAAACTTTTAAATCCTTCATCAATTTCTTTAAAAGCATAAAGTTTTGCTTTATTGTTTTGACAACAAGTACAAACCATAATATTGTCAAATAAAGAATTATCATTTGTTAAAGTGTTTTTCCAACATTTAAAACACAAAGTATGTGATCCGTTAAGACTTAACATTGACAATAATTGATCATCTTTAGTTTTTACAGGCATTGGATCGTTGCAAAAATCACAAACCCACTCATCAAAACCAAAAGGAATATTAATAACTTCCTCATCAGTTTCTATTTGTATTCCTCTATTACCTGTATCTTTAAATATATTTTGTCTATGCTTTACTGCATTTTCAAAAATTACAATTTTTTCTTGTTGTTGCATAATTATCTCCTGTTTTAGATATTTTCATTATATATTTTAAGAGTGACATTATCATTATTAAGCATTTGTAATCCAATTTCAGCCGAACAATGAGTGCAAGTAATTGCAGTCCAATTTAAGTGAAATAAGGTAATCATTTGCCCACAATGAAAGCACTTAAACTCAAATTTTGCGTGTGGGTGTTTCATAATAAACTACTTTGTTGTATTTGCTTTGTGTATTTATACATAAATAATTTATGATCATGCACAGGGTTATCACACTTTTGGCCTTCTATATTTAAACCTGCCGACCTTAAATCTGATACTCTTTGTGCGTAATCCTTTATAAATAATTCTGTAAAAAATACTTTGCTACAAACCCAAGTTCCTTCATTTCTTACTAAAACATCTTTAATTCTTTGCTTATCACTTGTCATAATTCAATCTCAATTTCTGAATTTTTTGCATTTGTTCGTAATAAATATTTTTTATTTTCAACATAATCTTTAAGCAATTCATAAACATTAAGTAACTGTTCTTGATTAACTATTAATCTTGCAGTGTTGTTGTTTTCATCATCAAAATTAAGATAAAAATAAATTCTTTTAGTCATTAATCCTTTTGCTTTTTTTATAAAGAATTTTATTCCTTCCGAATTTTCTATATCAACATTAACGCTTGATCCTTTAAAAATTGTTGACTGCATTTTTAATCTCATTTATTCTCCTTAATATATTCATATACATTAATTTCTTCTCCTGTTTCTAATTCCTCATACATTTGATCAAGTTGAACTGATAACCTATCGTCCTCAATAAAACCAAACATATTACCAAGAAATAAAATACTTCCTGTTGATAAGGTTAAAAATAACAATATTGCATAAGTAAAAAATAAAATATCCATTAAAATCCACCTGCCCCTTCCTCAGCCATAATATATAATTTCTCTAATTGATCAATTTTTTTCTCAAGAGTTTCTAATAAAACTATTGTTGCAGAAAAACTTTCGTCCATTACCTTAAATTTGTTAAACCAAGAATTAGGATAATTACTATTATTGTTTCTTACTAATTTAATAAATTGATCATTTTTTAATTTACTTTCTTTATATCCTGCAATTAGTAAATCAATTACAGTATAAGCGTCTTGACAATCTTTTAATTTATCAATTTCTATATTTGGTGTGTTTAGCATATTGTATTCCTTTTAAATAAAGCCACATTTTGCTTTCCAAAATAATCTTGCCAATCCCATACAGTCATGTAATTTTCTCTAATTTCATCACTTTTACCTGTAATACAAAATTCAGGAATTTCACGATTTTTCCATGACCAAAAGGGTGTTCTACCTAATTTAAGGTATATACCTTTATTTGCGTATTTCAACACAACTTGTTTCCAAGTTAATGTTTCATTTACATTTTTTAACATAATTTATCTCCTATTCTTGTTTTTATTTTAATTTCGTATAATGACATTTTTATAAATTTCCTTCTTTAATGTCAGTAAAACCTACTGCAATATATTGCTTTAAGCAAGTTTGACAAACAATATCTTTTTTCCATTTTCCATTTTTAAAAAATCTTTTACTAAATAAAATTTTTCCGTCTTTAATATTTAATTTATCTAGATATTTTCCACAGTAGGAATAACTATCCTGTTTTAATATATGATATTTTTTGTGGCGTGTATTAGCGTTTTCATAATTTCCATAAAATTCTGTTTTAGCAACTTGCATTTATATATTGACTTTTGGATTTATGTAATTATTAACATTGATTATGTAAGAAACACAAACTCTACAATTAGGATTTGAGTTTGAAAATCTAACTAAACTACCTTTAGCACCACAAGTCTGAATATTTTTACTACCTCTGTTGGCAGTAGCGTTTTGTGGATTATGAACATTGTGATAAAACTCAACTAACTCTTGTGATAATGAAACACCATTTTGTGAATACCAAACAATTTTCTTTGCAGAGATATCACAATTTATAGTTTTATGATTTTTATATGGGCTAGTTGCATGATTAAAACCATTGTAAAACATTTGGTTCATATCTTTATTTTGATCATGTGTTAAAAATGGGTCAGACATTCTCTTAAATGGTTTTCTATCAAAACCTAATAATTCAGTTCCGTTTTGTGATTTTGTATAATCTATTTTGTTTTTCATCATAGTTATATTAAATCATAGATTAAAGAGTATGTAAATAGTAAAGGTAATATTTTCCTAGTCAGAACGCCTAGGCTTAATCGTCTTATTTTATGCAGTTGCTATCAACAATACTTTAGAAATTTGCTAGACACGATCCTAGTACAATAGTTAAGCATTAATACTATTACAATTACAACAACTATTACTATATCTATTACAATTACAATATATATTTCATATCTATTACTATTGCAACAACTATTACTATTGCAACAACTATTAATCTATATCAAAAAAACTATCAAATGTTTTTTCTAACTCTTGATCCTTACCATGCAGAATTATATTTAATTTCATTAATTCTAAAAAACTTACAAACTCATCACTATCGCCTAGATCTAAAAATATTAAATCATTATTATTTGTTATTACAGTTAAAGCAAATCTGCTTAAAGTATCTAATGTCATTAAAAAAGTATGGCCATATAATTTAAAGCCAACACCACCTTGACTATCAATATCAGGCAGTAAAACACCAAATTCAACTGTTTTGCTTAATATATCTTTATACTGTTCAAGATAATATCTTATGCTTAACGCACCCCAATTTATATCTAATTCATTTTCCATATACATATTCTACTTTGATTTTTCAGACTTGCAGAATTGACAGTAATAAATTACATCAAGATCGATCCAATTATGGCCTTTTACTTTGCAATCGTGCATTTTTTTTGGCTTATTTTGATCAAACATTTCTCCAAGCAAAGTCCAATTTTTACTTAACGCAAATGGTGTTAAAGTCATGTTTGCCCATTTTTTTCTGTAAATTTCTATTCTGTTTTTTACATCATCGTAGGTTGCGTTTATTTCAGATAAATCCTTAGCAACTTTATTAAATCCACTTATCTCATTTTTAGTTTTAGGTTGAAACAAATGATCGCACAAAGCCTTATAAATTTCATTTTTATTTGTTTTTGTATTTATTATATGACTTTGGTTAGATGACTTTAGTTCGTATTCCATATTTGAACTACCCCCCAATTCATCTTTGATATGGGGTTTGGTATCAGATTTGGTATATGCAGGATTAAATTTAATAATATACAAATTACTTGTTTGTCCTGCATGATCCTCTAGATATCTTGCTTTGACTTCTATTGCACCAATATCTTTAAGTTCTTTAATTGCTCGTTTAACAGATGAAGGGCTTTTATGACACCTTTTAGCAATAGTGTTTATAGAAGGCCAACACGATCCGTCAATTTTATCTGCAAATCTACACAAAGTTGCATACACTCTTAAGCCATTATCACTAACTTTGCTCTCAATTAACCACTCAGGAACTATGCTAAATAAAGGATATTCACTAACAATTTTCATGGAAGTATCTTATTCTTCTTCCACGACAAATTCGTCTTTAAATTCCTTCATTATTCTTTGATCATTAAGGCTTGTGTCTTGATATAAAATATCTTTTAAATCACTTTGTATTTCATCAACAATTGCACTCTCTCTTAATTCTTGATCCTCAATTTCTGCTTTATAGAGGTAAGAACTAATCCATGCGTCTGTGTCATATAATTCAATTCCAACACCAAATCGCATAGCACATCTTTTAATTGCGTCTGATACGCATTCTTTTGCTCTTTGTCCGTTGTTATGTACTTTATTTGGATCACTATGAAAAAATGGCTTATCGCACATACCAACTTCGCTTCTAGTAAGGTATTGATCATCTACCTTCATTGTTATTGTTACTTGAGCACCTGTAATAAAAGTTCTTTGTATTCCGTTCATATCCTCAACTGTGTCCTCAATATATTTATCTATACTGAAATTCCAATCAGGACTTATTGCGATTAACTTTTGTGTCACTTGTGTGTGTTCAACATAGTCAATATTTCCAAAACCTTTATTTAAAGATTTTATTAGTTTTTTATTCCATGGTTTAGATAAAAGTTGTTGTTGTATTCTTGCTTTCATTTGTTTCTCCTGTTTTTTTAATCATATTATTTAATTTCAACCAATTTGTTATTTCTTTTTTATCCCATAATGGACCACATTTTAAAACCTTATAAGGCTTTGGTAGTTTATTATGAAAATGTAAAGACGATACCTTTTGTCTTGTGACACCCATAATTTCAGCAATTTCTGCATTAGATACAGGATCAAAAAGGTGTATTATTTCTTGCATTTTTTCCTTTCTAAGTGGTAAAGGATATTTTTGCAGTTGCCTGTTCAAATATCCTTTCCACAATCTACAGGGGGTTTGTATTCGTACTCATAATACGCATACACAATATTTAATATAATATATTACCTATGACAAATTAAATCATAAATTAAAAAAAGTCCTAATCGTTGTTATAATGCTAAAAAAATAGGAGATAATATGCAAACATTTTTACCATATCAAGACTTTTATAAAAGTGCTGATACGCTTGATAATAAAAGATTAGGCAAACAAAGAGTTGAAGGCTTACAAATACTAAATGCTATTGTTCATAATACAGGTTGGAGACACCACCCAATAGTTAATATGTGGCGTAACCACGAAGATTGGTTATTTGAATATATTAGAGTAATTTGTAATGTATGGATAGAAAAAGGTTTTAAAGATACTGTTAAAGATAAATTATTCGATCAATACCCACAATTTGTAAAACTAAATCCTAACAATAAGCCAATATGGGTTGGTAACCAAAAAATTCATATAAGCCATAGATCAAATTTATATAGAAAAGATCCTGTTTTTTATAATCAATTTAAAAAATTTCCTTCTTTACCTTACACTTGGTATTCCGATGAAAAAGGTTATTATAATGGCGAGTATCAAAGTTGGAATAAATTATAGCTCAAGACCAATACTAGCTTCGAGTTTAAGCGATTTTTAAAGCAGAGTTGAATAACTATCAAACTTCAAAGTGTTGAACTTATTGAACTTTTAATGTTCATAATCTAATGAATATCCGTAGTTCTTTAATACTTCTAAACAGAAATTTTCTAAATCCTTTATTTCAAGTGCAATTATTCCTGTGTTTTTTCCGTCAGGCATAGCAACATACGCAAAAGGCTTACTTCTACTTCCTATTATTTCGTGGTTTGTATCACTTTGTAATTTTGCTTTATAAAAAGGCCTAGCGAATTGATCAACTTGTTTTCCTGATTTCACTTCAACTCTTATACCTGTTGCCCAATTTTCCTCATGTGCGTCTGCACCTGCAAATCTATTAGAAGGTATTTTTAATAATTTACGAGCTTGATTTTGTTTTCTGCGTCCTTTATTTCGGTTTCGTCTTGCTATACATGTTTTACATTTACAAATATTTTTTTTCTCGTTAGTATTTTTACAATTACCAATAGAATTTTTTTGTGAATTAGATTGTCCTAAACCTTTTAATCCTTTTTCTGCATTTTTCCTAATTTTCCAATCAGAAAAACTTTCATCAGGTTGTATATCAAATTCCTGCATTTATCTCATCTACAAATTTTCTTAAATGATCGCTTTTAATTCCTTTATCAGTTGCTTTAATATTTAATTTTTCTTGCTCTATATTTTCCCAATCAATATCTTTTTTAGGAATTAATTGTGTGTTAAATTGTCTCCAATTTTTCTTAATATGGTGTTGTGGCCTACCCCACTTTCTGGAAGTTTCTACTACTCGTGGCCAATTTTTTTCAAGACTTTTACTCATTACTAATCGTCCATCTCCCTGATAAAGTTCAGTCATGTTTCCACCCTTCATTGTCATTGTTTGATTTTTTTGGATCATGAAGTTGTTTATTTGAACTGTGCAATAACCTTTACTTAAGGCTTGTAAGCATAAGTCTGTGTCCTCATTATATCTACCACGCCAACGAAAGTCTAAATCAGTTTTAATTAATAAATTACTATACACTTTTGTATTTAAAATATAAGCAGGAATATTAACATTTTCTTTAGGGACTACAAAAAAACTGTAGTTCATGCCTGAAATTGCTATATTTTCATATCGATCAGTAAATTTTTCTACTGCTTTAATACCGAGAGTTGCTTGACAATGAACTCTTTTGCCTTTATACCAAGCCTGCATGTATCTTATATTGTCATCAAATACCCAATGTCTTTCTGCTCCCATTTCTGTAGCTAAATCCCAACAAAAATTTCTTACAGGAATTGATCCCTGACCTAAATTACTAAATGGTGTTGTGAGCAATAATTTTTCATCATAATATCTTGCGTAATCTTTATATTCCTGTGGCTCAATTACTAATTTAAAAGGTACTTTATCTTTAAGAAACATATTTGCAGTTAGTCCGACATCATATCGTCCTTTTGAAATTATAAATATTGGATATTTAATCTTGCTCATCTTGATCAACTAAAAATAAGTTGCTGACATCATCTTTATCTCTAAATGGATAATAAGTGCTCCAAACATTTCCTCTTTGATTATGAAAGTTCTCAATTCCTTTCTGCTCAACAAAATCTAATCTATCTTGTTCATTTTCAAATTTAACAACTATAGAAAATATTTCAGGCCTTTGTTCATGTTCAAAAATTCCTACCCATTGGTCTGCGTCTTGTTTATTTCCTAATTCATTTTTTGTTGTCGCAGTAAAGGCTAAAGCAGATAATTGATCTTCATTAAATCCTGTGCCTAATATTGTGTCATCAAGATCCAGTATTTCCTTTAAAAGATTAGTAAGTGCTTTATCATTTACTTGAGCTAGTTGTGAAATTTCATTATCGGAAGTCAAAACTTTAAGTGCTTGAACTGAATTGCTTTCAATATCTAATTTTATAACAGGAACTCTTTTAATTGAGCCCATTTGTTTTACAGCCTTTACTACACCATGTCCTGCAAGAATTGTGTTGTCTTTTGCTATAACAATATTTCTATAAAAGCCATGTGTATTAATGCTATTAATAATATGCTCTATTTGATCGTTAGGGTGTTCCTGATAATTTTTAGGGTGTTCCTTGAGTTCATTAATATTAATTTTAATTGTTTTAAAAGGATTTTTTTTAAACATCATTAAATCCTCTAACTCGTCAGGATCAAATCCTGTAACTTCAATTTCAAAGTTCTTTAACTCTTGTAAGGTATTCAATAAAAGTTCGTTATCAAATTCTGATAAGTCATGTGTTTTATTATCGGCAATAGCAAAGGCTTTAATTTTTTCCTCTGTCCAATCGTCAGGAACTCTAACGCACTCAAGTTCTTTTAGACCTAAATATATTGACGCTTTTAAAGTTCCATTACCTGCAATTACAGTATTATTTTTATCTATAACAATAGGCTTTTGTTGGCCAAAAGCAGATAAAGAATTTGCTATGGCTTTAATTGAACTATCATCATGTTTTCTGACATTATTTAAATCAAATTTTAAATCGTCTATTTTAATTTTTTCTGTGTTCATACTTTATATTTTAGCAAATATGTTAAGATAGGAAGTGATAAAAGTAATTTATCCCCTGTTTGTATAAAGCCACATTATTTTATGTGGCTTTATATTTTTAGTGCTTTTGTTGAACTTTTGCTATCACTAGGATCGTGTTTAAGCCATTTTAAAAGTAGAGTTGATAGTTTATGCGAGGAAGTCTATACCTATAGTCTAAATTCAGTAGCCCACTCGTAATAATAGGCTTTATGTATTCTTTTATAATTATTACAATCACATTGTAAAGTTTGAATATTCATTTGTAATTTGTTTTTTAATTCAAATATTACTTTACGCAAATTTTGATCCTCAAAACTACAAAGAAATTCTCCACTATTTAATTTCTTATAAATATTATTTTTATAATCACTTAAATATATTTTATTTTCAAGTGGCTTTTGTGGTGTTCCTATATACATTAATATATTCCTTTCAAATATTTTTCTATTGTGAAGTGCTTTGTAGTTCCCTGTGAGCACCTTTTAATATTTTTACTTGCGTCAAGTAATTCTTGATCAGTAATTCCTTCAAGTTTTAAGCATTTTTCAGTATGAGCAAATGATCCTGCCCATTCAACTCCCTTATCTCTAAAGGATTTTAATAGAAGTTCTTGTTCTCCATGTCCGATAAATCTACCTACAAGTAATAAGAAATTTGTTGCGAATTTTTTACCATGTCCTGTTGCGTTTTGGTGTGCAATTTCATGTAACAAAACGATATCACATGCCCAAGGCTTTAATGTTATTTGTCTTGTAGAATAGGAATAAAAGCAATTACCCTTTGTTCTTTTAAGATTTATTTTTGGTTGTAGCCTGAAATATTTTTTATAAAACGCTTTTGAATATATTTCTTTTTTGACAATATCATTTATTAACTTTTCGGCTTTAGGTATTGATATTGC
>Ga0136656_1000392_pt1 | contig 15060 bp, 8 predicted proteins | sample CPBDNA_9_FD_94862 | JGI IMG/M metagenome (GOLD analysis project Ga0136656, IMG submission 94862) | Freshwater to marine salinity gradient microbial communities from Chesapeake Bay, USA - CPBay_Sum_15_0.8_DNA (version 2) | ecosystem: Environmental > Aquatic > Marine > Coastal | place: USA...
ATTAACTAATACACCTACTCTGACATTAACTAATACTCAAACAACAACTGCAGGACCAACATCAACCGCAACACCGACATTAACTTTAACTAGTACACCAACACCTACACATACTCTGACATTAACTAATACTCAAACAACAACTGCAGGACCAACATCAACCGCAACACCGACACTAACTCTAACTAGCACACCAACACCTACACCAACTCTCACACTAACGAATACTCAAACAACAACCGCAGGACCAACATCAACCGCAACACCGACACTAACTCTAACTAACACACCAACACCTACACCAACTCTCACACTAACGAATACTCAAACAACAACCGCAGGACCAACATCAACTGCAACACCAACATCGACTAGCACATCAACACCAACGTTAACACAAACATTAACACCAACTCACACACCAACACAAACGGCAACACCAACATCGACAAATACACCTACTTTAACAGTGACTCCGACAAGTACATCAACAAGTACTCCTACATTAACACCAACTGAAACCGCGACACAAACACCAACTACGACCCAAACGTTAACACCCTCATCAACAGTAACATCAACACCTCAACCGACACCAACTAGAACTATAGCTCCGTCTAATACACCAACGATTACACCAACACCTACAGAAACTGAAGGTGTTCAAGTTACATGGTGGAGAGTAGGGTCATGTTGCCCTGAGATTGCGGCACCATTATCTATTATAGGAATTTCTGGTGGTACAGGTAATGTTAATGACGGTTTAATTTATGACGGTGTTGCTATAAGTTTGTCTCAGCAATTTGGTAGTGGTTCAGTTGTAATAGACGAGTCAGAACTAACACCTAATTTCTGTAGTAGTTACGTATGTCCAACACCTTCACCAACACCAACTAGTACACCTACAGTAACACCATCACAAACAAATACACCCACATTAACATCAACAAGTACACCAACACCAACAAATACACCAACAGTTACTGCAGCAATATACTCACAATCTTACTCATTCCATACGGGTAATCCTATGTCTAGGTCATTTATACAATTTAGCCCTAATGGTAGTATATCCTCAAGTAATGACTCAATCACAGGTGCAAGTTATTTCTTAATAGGTACTATTAGTGATTCCGATTTAAGTTATCAAGAAACTTTAACAGGGGTTACCGATGGCTCAACATTTGTGATAACGTCAGTTGACAACCCAACTGAAAGTGTTACTGCAACTGTTAGTAACCCAAGTTGGAACGGTAGTACACCGGTTCATGTTAGATTTACGATAGATACTTTGGTAAGCTATACTAATGAACCACCATTTACTTCAGGTGAGTCCTTAACCCTATCTATATATTAGATATTATAAATAGATAATTTAAAACAGATGTTTTTATGTAATAAAATCTATTTATAAAACACATAGTTTTAATTTTTACAATATTTATTAGACATGGGTAAATTAATAACTTTAGATACACTATCAGGGGAACCAAATTTTAATATATGGGTTGCAGAATCATGTTCAGCAATAGATAAAGACTATATTGGTAGTATAAGTAACACTGATTTACCTTACAGTTTTAACTTACCTGAGAGTTTTAATACTAAAGATTATTTTTGTATAACTGTAAAAGATGCTAAAGATTGTGAAATTTGTGACTGTTTTTTCTACGACCCTTTAACAAATACACCAACACCAACACAAACCATTACACCAACGTTAACGAGTACACCTACTCTTACTCCAACTCTTACTTTAACACCTACTTTGACATCAACTCAAACAAGTACACCAACCAATTCACCAACAAATTCACCTTCAAATACATTAACTAGTACACCAACTAATACCGCAACAAAAACTCCAACACATAGTTTAACACAAACAAGTACACCTACACAGAGCCCATCACAAACACCCACTGGTACATTAACTAGTACTCCCACATTAACTTCAACACCTACTCATACACCAACAACAACCGCAACTCCTACATTAACATCCACACCTACTTTAACACAGACACCTACAGACTTAGAAATTACACAAACACCAACAAATACTCAAACACCTACAACAACTGCAACTCCTACTCAAACTCAAACACCTACAGACTTAGAAATTACACAAACACCAACAAATACTCAAACACCCACAACAACGGCAACTCCAACATTAACAAGTACATTAACTCTAACACCAACTACTACTGCAACACCCACGCAAACTTCAACTAATACACCAACACTAACTTCGACTGATTTCAGATTAACACAGACTCCTACATTAACATTAACTCAAACAGTAACCTCAACACCGACTCTAACACCAACAACAACCGCGACTCCTACATTAACATCTACACCTACCCTAACACAGACACCTACAGACTTAGAAATTACACAAACACCTACAAATACTCAAACACCTACAACAACTGCAACTCCTACTCAAACTCAAACACCTACAGATTTAGAAATAACTCAGACACCTTCGTCTACATCAACACCAACAACGACTAACACACCAACATTAACCAGCACATTAACTCTAACACCAACAACTACTGCAACACCTACATTAACTGCCACACAAACACAGACACCAACATCATCGTTAGAGTCTCCAACAAATACGCCTACTCACACACCAACAACTACCGCGACACCAACATTAACCTCAACACAAACACCTACAAACACATCAACAGCAACTATAACACCAACCTTAACTCCAACACAAACACCTACAACAACAGCAACACCTACCGCAACTAAAGACCCAACACCTACACCTACTCAGACTACAACGGCAACACCCACTAGGACTGCAACTAATACACCAACTCTAACTAAAACTTTAACATCTACACCAACTAATACACCAACTAATACACCTACTTTAACAAGTACACCTACCTTAACACCAACACAATCACCTACTCAAACGGCAACACCGACATCAACAAATACACCAACACCTACATACACACAAGGATTTGAAAATACACCAACACCTAATATAACTGCAAGTTTAGGACCTCCAGGACCTATTGAATGTGAAGATTTTGTATATCTAAACGAAAGAGGAGAAGGTAAACTATATAAGTTTAATGTTATTGTAGGTGATGATACAGGTACATTTGGAATTGATTGGTATATGGGAGGATGGATACCTGATAGATTTATGATTTTTTGGAAAGATAACTTGGTTGCGGATTCATCATTCGTTGCAAATGCAAACCACGCAGAACTTTTACCGGGTACATATGATTATGATATATATGATGACCCTGACTACAGTAGTCCATTATTAAGCTTCGGACCATCAACAGCAACAACACAGTTAACAATAACTCAAGACATGCTTTCAGGATGTACGGCGCCAACAGCGGCAGGTACAAATGGTACGCTAACATTCGAAAAAACAGAGTATGGAGACCCTGAGGTAACGATATGGGTTTACTCACACCCTTATAATCCAAACACATTATGGACTATTGATATAAATTGTAATCCAATAGTTACACCAACACCAACACCTACAAATACACCAACATTAACTTTAACACCTACTAATACTAATACACCTACTAATACTAATACACCGACTAATACACCAACAAACACTAATACACCCACAAATACACCTTCAGGTTCACCTACTAGCACACCAACTAATACACCTACAAATACTAATACGCCGACAAACACCAATACTCCTACACCTACAAACACACCAACAAATACACCAAGTAATACTCCAACACAGACACTAACTAATACACCAACTAACACTCAAACACCTACAAACACACCAACGAATACACCTACAAACACACCTACACCTACAAACACACCAACGAACACACCTACACAAACTTTAACTAATACGCCTACAAATACACCTACTCAAACTTTAACAAATACGCCAACAAACACACCGACAAATACTAATACACCAACTAACACATCTACTAATACACCAACACAAACAGTTACATCAACAGCAACACCTACATTAACATTAACCAACACACCAACGAATACACCTACACCTACAAATACTTCGACCAACACACCAACAGCAACACTAACTAACACACCAACTAATACACCAACTAACACTGCGACCGCTACAAATACATCTACACCAACACCTACTATAACACAAACTAGTACGTCAACCAATACACCAACACCAACAAATACGTCTACAAATACTCCTACATTAACCTTAAGTAATACACCAACACAGACCGCTACAAATACTCCTACAAATACACCTACATTAACATTAACGAATACACCTACATTAACATTAACAAATACTCCAACCAATACACCTACAAATACATCAACTAATACTCCTACACTAACATTAACGAACACTCCAACTAATACACCTACAAACACATCAACAAATACACCTACACCTTCTAATACTCCAACTTTAACAAATACACCAACAGCAGAAGAAACACCAACACCAACACCTACCAACACACCAACAAACACATCAACAAATACACCTACATTAACATTAACGAATACTCCAACCAATACACCTACAAATACATCAACTAATACTCCTACACTAACATTAACGAATACTCCAACTAATACACCTACAAATACATCAACTAACACGCCTACACTAACATTAACGAACACTCCAACCAATACACCAACTGCAGAAGAAACACCAACACCAACACCTACTAACACACCAACTAACACACCAACTAACACACCAACACAAACTGTTACTTCAACCCAAACGCCAACTCAAACAGTTACAGCAACACCAACACAAACTGTCACTTCAACTCAGACACCAACATTGAGTAGTGCACTCGAACCAACTCAAACACCAAATATCACTCAAAGTTTAGCGCCTCCTGCAGATATCGAATGTAATGATTTTGTATATGTTAACGAATCTGGTTCACATAAACTATTTAAGTTTGAAGTAGTTGTTGGTTCAGATACAGGAACGTATGGTATTGATTGGAATATGGGAGGTTACATACCTGACAGATTCCAAATCTTCTATGACGGTGCAATGGTTGCCGACACTGGATTCGTTGCTGGCACACCAAACGCAGGTGTACCTTTGGGTACTTACACTTATGATATTTATGATAATTACACATATCAGGCACCATCAATAATATTTGGAGCACCTACAGGAACTGTACCTGTAACTATAGGAAGTGGTGACTTGAACTTAAATGCTGGAACTACAGGTACAATAACATTTAATAAGACTCAGTCATCACCAGAAATTATGGAAATATGGGTATACAGTCATCCGACTTATAACGGAACTGTATGGTCAGTTGTACCTAACTGTTTCCCTGTCCTAACACCAACACCAACTAACACACCAACTAACACACCAACTAATACACCAACATTAACATATACAAATACACCAACATTAACATATACACCAACAAATACACCAACAGCAGAAGAAACACCAACACCAACACCTACTAATACTAATACACCAACATTAACATATACAAATACACCAACATTAACATATACAAATACACCAACACCAACAAATACTCCAAGTAATACACCAACGAGAACTTTAACAAATACACCAACATTAACATATACAAATACACCAACATTAACATATACAAATACACCAACATTAACATATACAAATACACCAACATTAACATATACACAAACATTAACACCAACAGAAAGTCAAGAATGGACTTCGTATCTTGTTAGAGGATGTTGTGATGGTATTACTAGTTCTGTGTATCTTTCAGGAACTTATACAAATGGACAGGCCGTAGTTATAGGTACAGATTGTTGGGCTATCATTGGAACTGGCGGTAATGGTGATTTAGGATATGAATCACAGGTTGTTGCTAACTGCGACACCGCACCATGTAAGGCTTGTCCCTCACCGACAGCTACATCTATACCGACATCTACACCAACATTAACACCAACATTAACACCTACACTGACATCAACACCTACACCAACACCTACACCAACGTCATTATATACTTTCTATACCGCACCTACAATATGTTGTAATTCAACAGATAGTGTTATAAATACACCTGTTGCTATCCTCTCTTCTTATGGATATTCATCAGGGGCTATTGTTATACTTAATGGACATGCATATACATTGGGTAGTACGTATTCAACACCAACAGGTACTGAAAATTATATTTCTAATGTTTCCGCAAGTAGTTATGGTAGTTGTGAATCTGCAGTCTCGGCAGCAGTTACAGCTAATGGAACAACAAGTGGTTGTAGGTACACATTAAGCGGATGTTGTGGAAGTTCGACATTAAATTATATTGCACCATTTAGTATACAAGGAGCGAATCCATCGAGTTACGCAGCTATTGATAGTTGGATTTTAACTGAAGGTGATGCGATTTATACTAATGATGACCCTTCATTCTGTTCTGTAATTTATGAATATGATGGTACTTCATCATTTATTAATACTGAACTAAGCCAATTCTCTGATTCCACTACTGACAATTGCGCAGAAGGTAGATGTCTAAGATGTAAAGTAATAGTTGAACCATGTACTGACCCTGGTACTTATTTAAATATGATTTATACAACAGGTGATTTAGTCGGTCTTACTACAGGTACTGTACTTAGCGGTGTTACTAGTACAGGAGCATCCCTAAATGGATATAATACAGATTCTGGACCTGGAGGTTCTAATTATATAATGACTGGTAGTTGTATGACAGTTGTAGACCAATCTAATAGCGGTTCAACTATTGGTTCATTACCATTATACAGTGATGGTGCTAGTCAGGGTGGAGTAACTGTAATTTCAGATTGTGAACCTAATACAACAACAGGAGACCAACCTGTTTCATCTGATTGTTGTGAATGTAGAAGTAATGTTGTTGTAAGAAATAGTTATGGTGATGCAAGTGCAATGGGAGGTGGTACTAGTATTACATTCTCTTGGTTAACTTGCGGTGGTCAATCCGATTCTTACGTATTAGCGGCTGGTGTATTAGAACCAACAACCTACACAATAACTGATTGTATACAATATGAAACATTGAGTTGGGACCCTGACCCAGGTGGTGATGTAACTAATGCGGGTGATTGTTGTTATGAAGGGGCCGCACCATAAAATAGGTTATGATTTATTTTGATAAATCAAATATTCATGGTAGGGGTGTCTTTAGTAAAGTTGAAATATTAAAAGATACTTTAATAGAAAAAATACCATATCTTGAGGTAAAAAGAGAAAAAATTGTAGATGAAAATCTGAATAAATACACTTTTGGAATCTCTAAAGAAAGTGTGTGTATAATGTTTTCTTATAGTTCACTTATAAATCATTCTGACACACCTAATTGTGTGATAAGGAAGAATGAAGAAGTAAAAATTTTAGAATTATATTCTTTAATAGATATTGACAAAAATGAAGAACTTACTATAAAATATGGTGAAGATGTTTCATTTTAAATTATATGTAAAAAATTCTGAAGGTAAGGGTAACGGTGTGTTTACAAAAGAGTTTATACCTAAAGGAGAATGTATTGAAGTATCACCGTTTTTAGTAATAGACAAAAAAATCGTCTCAAACGGTATAGGTACTAAAAATAATCTTAATCAACACTTATACAAACATAAAGAACACTACCATATAGTTTTAGGGTATGGTTCATTATATAACCATAATGACGAACCAAATATAAATTTTATAATAGATATTGATAGAGGTATTTACGAGTATTACTCTATAAAGGATATAAATGAAGATGAAGAAATTTTTTTAAATTATGGAATTAAAAAAAATGAATGGGTTTAATAAACATTTATTAAAAGGAATATCTTATTACATTATTTCTTAATTAAGATATTTATTTGTAATGGCACAAATATCAGGAAATACATGTAATATTATTACGATAGCACCTATGGAAGTTGAGTGTTATGTAACTAATGCCTCTAACGCAGATACACAGAATGGTTCAATACAATTATATATTAATGGTGGTACTGCACCTTATACAGTAGTTTGGAACAATGGTACACAAGGAACCTATATAGGAGGACTATCACCGGGAAATTATACGGCAACAGTGACCGACTATCAAGGGGACTACGTTATTAGTAAAACTTGTACCGTCCAATTACAAAGTACCGCGGATACAGGTAGGGATGACCCATATTTGAATAAGTTTTTTAAATGTGACGATTCTTATAATCCTGACATATATGTTTTTTATGATGGTGTTAGTCTAAATACTAATACATTATCATTAACATCTGAATCAATACGTTCCTCATACCAAGGATTAGTTAATAATGGTTTTGGTGGTCAATTATATGAAGGAGTTATAGGTTCTAAAAATAATAATGGTGAAAACTGGTTATGGTGGGCGACATATCCTTATTTGGGGTCACTGACAGGTGGTACATTATCGGATAGTACAGTAGTAAGTTCATTTGGTATAAACGGAGAATCGGTAGACAACTCCGTTTATGATTCAAGATGGTGTCAATCAAATGATTCAGGAAAATGTGTACCTAATAATCCATCTTTTAATTTTAGTACTACAACACCTGAAGGACTCACATCAGACATATACAAAAGGATAAATAATGGATATCAACTAACAGGTACTTATGGTATAAATGATAGTCGAACTAATGGTGTACCATTTACAGTTACATCATCTATGGATGGTAATAGTAGTACAGTATACGGTGATTTTATAGGAGGTCAAATAGAGTATAAGGTAATAATAATAACAAATAATGCAGATGATGAAGTCGGTATGTATCACGGTAAAGTACCTGTTTATGATAACGTACCTTACAAAGATTTTTTAATTTTTAATCCTTTTGAATTATATGGAGATTATTGGAATGTACAAACAGAAAAAGAATACACTAATAGGTTTGAATATGAATACGAATCTTTCTTAAAGGTATGGGAAGATATAAAAGACCAAAACGGGGAATTTGATGGATTAGTTTATCCAAATATCACTAATAGTGGTTCAAGTATACCATATTTACAACATTTAGTTGCATCAATAGAGGGGGACACTATAAGTAATACTGAATTTCAGACTAAATATGACAGTGATATACAAAGTGTTGGACCTTTAAATTTAAATTTAATTAATTTAGAAACACAAAACGTATATAAAGAATTAACAGGTACAACGACATATAGTAATTTAGCTTTAGAATATAAAAATGGTGCAGGACTTAAGAACTTTGGATGGCAAACAAACCCTACTATAGTATTTGATAATCAAACAAACATATCAAATAAATTTACTAAATACTTAAATAATGACGCATTAACAAGTACGGAATTATATACAAATACTCTGAATGGTATTATTGAAAATAAAGTATATAAACTTAGTGGAATAACGGGATGTTATTCATATGATAGTACCGTTCTTAATACAGGTCAAACATATCAGGTTACAGTTGTAGATAGCGTTTATAATGAATGTATAAACTGCGACCCATCAACACCAAATCCCGTCATACAACCAAAATTATGTCTAACGTCTAATGATGTACAGTATACGTTTACACAGACAGGTGTTGATGTTAATGGTAATTTTACATGGGAAAATTCAGGTAATTCTATAACTATACAATATAGTATATCTAATGACAGATGGGAAGTAACTCCATGGTCAAACATAGGTGAAGGACTAATGATACAAAACTCAAACAGTATTATACCTATAGGTACTTGGGTTAACATTGGTGTGTCGAGACCTGATAATTGGACTATAATAGAAGGTGAATGTTTGGGACTACCTATAACTGTTAACGCAACAACATATAATGAAGTATGTGAGGGTGATAATAATGGTTCTGTAATTCTAGAGGCATCTGGAGGTCAACCTCCATACTCTTATAGAATACCTAATGTTGCACCATATCCCGCATATTCATCATCAGGATTATTTTTAAACTTAATACCTGATAGTTATGTTGGTGAAGTTTCAGGTACTTCGGGTAGTGCTACAGTCGCATTTACAATTAATGAAGGTAGTCCAGAAACAGAGTATATTATATCTACAACATATGAACAACAATCTTTATTTGGAGGAGCACTTAGTTGGTCCTACGATGTTCAGGTAACACCTACTTTACCCACTAATATCACTTTAAATTTTGATATTGAATTAACACATCAAAGAATAGAAAGAGATTCAGGTATCGCTAGCTTTAGTCAATCACACCAAATAGTTAAAAATGGTAATTTAAATTTATCGTATGATACAACTTCAGACATTGTTAATACAACTAATGTATGTAGTGACACTGTCGTGGAAACTAACACTACATTTAAACAAAACGCTAATTCAGTTAATATGTCAGGTGGTGACACTATTGTTGGTTCAGTAACACAATCTGTTATAATAGATGGTGGTGGTGCAGCTTGCAGTCCTGAAGATTGTCAGATGTTAGGTAAATATATTACATCTTTACAAATAAAGAACATTTCAGTAGTAGGTGGTAGTAGTTGTGATAGTGCAATATATCCAACACCGTTATCTAATATCACAGTAAGTGAACAAGATTGTTCTTCTTAATATAATAAAATAATAGATTGAATATTTATAAACAATGGGATATATAATTAAAGACACCGCCGCGTTACTAACAACAAAGTTAACAGATGCTGCCCGAAGAAAAATGTCTGAAGGTACGTTTAATATATCTTATTTCCAAATAGGTGATAGTGAAGTTTGTTACGACTGTATTGATGGGGAGATATTGAGTAACGGTATGGTATTAGATAGTGAATATAATGCAAAAAGTCTTTCACCTATTCCAGAAAAAAATCAAGCTAATATAAAGTATCCTATTTATACCGACTCAAACTCAACAAATACGTTTGGTATACCTGTTAAATCTTCATATATTGATAACATTTTTAATACTGCAGCACCTAGAGGATTTTTCGCCACTGGTAGTACGTCAGATTTTAATAGAGTGATATATACCTCAGGGTATACAAAAAATCCAAATTGGGTCTCAGACATCTCAAATATTAATTCAGGTCAAACACTTACACTTACTTATAATGAATTAAGTGCTAGTGTAAACGGACAGGCTGAGGTCGGAGATTTTATAACGATTTATTATGAAAGTGTAGGTAGCTTAAGTGCAATAACTAATAACTATCCAATATTAACATACAAGGTTTTATCAGTTACAGGTGATACATCAGGTAGTACAGGTACTGTTTATTTACAATTAGATAGAGATTTACCAAGATATGGTACTGAAGGTTATACAGGTTTAACTAGAGCGATGATTTATCCCTCAGGAATGACTGAATTATATGATACATTTACTCCTGAATTTTATTGGAATCAAGACGCTATTGATTTTGAAAGTAATTGTGATGTATCAAATACGGATGTCAAAATATGGAATATGAATATCCCATGGACTGAGTCACCGGCAGGAGTATTCTCAACAACACATCAAGGGTTTACTAATTACGATTCTAAAAAATATGTAGGTACAAAAGAATATTTAGGTTATAATACTAATTCAGGTCAGACTGATAGTGGCGGTACATATTATTATAATTCATTTTCAGAAAAAATAAATTTATCACCCTCTAATCAAAAATCAATTGCTATTGTTCATTACACTAATCAATCTATAGATAATTTGTATGGTGAAAAGTTTGCATTACAACCATATGATAGTTTATATCCTAACAACACAGGACAGGCTAGAAACTTTAAAATACACATTCCATGGTTAATGTGGCATAAATCAAATAATAGTGAAATCGGTGAAACTTTCTACGTTGACCCACCTGGATTTGATTCACTAAATTTATTTACGGTACATTACTTGAAGTCAAATGTTAACAGTAATATGAATAATCCTGGTTTAAGATACTATCACTTGTGGGATACTAACACTAATAGTAATGGTTACCCTAATAGAGTAGGTAAGGTATGGCCTGATTTAAAAATAATTACTTTTGATGATGATGAAATAATTGCGGCATTAAGTTATAAGTCAAATAGAAACTGGACTTTACCCGCACCTAAATTAGGTTTAATTGTTCCTAATTCGTTTGATGGTAGTGTTAGTAGTGGTGAAGGAATATTAAGTGGTAGTTCACAATCTTTATGGGTAACTTATAGATTTAACAGTATATCAGATACAAATAGTTTACATTGTAACTATTATACTTTAATTTCAGGTACTGACCCTGAGTGTCCACCTGATAGTGCTGACGTAACATTTAGGTTGGGTGACGAATTCCCGTTTATGATGGGAGATAATACAACACCATATGTTAGTGGATTTAACGCTAATGAAATAACAATATTAGTACAAAAAGTCGCAACAGGACAAAAACCATTACCTGATGGTTGGTATGAAATAGACGTCACCAATCAGATGAGTGCATATACAGAGAATAATTTTATTACTGTAGATGGATTAAAGAAAACTACATTCTTAATAACAAAAACAGACTTTGATAATGCAGTGTCTTCAGGAAATAGTTATAGATTAAATAATTATATTGACATACCACAACAAGGAGATACAGGTGCAACATTAAACTTTGGAGGAGAATACTTCTTCTACGGGACAGTCCAAACTGACATACAAGCCACAATATATGTTATGAACTACTTATGTAACTTAGGTAGTACACAATTTCTAAATTCAAGTAACCCTACTTGGAGTAATACAGATAGTATTTATGTATCTGAAATTGGACTTTACGATAATGAAAAAAATCTTATGATTATTACTAAAGTACAATCACCTGAAAAAAGATTAGGTGTACAACAGTACAGTATAAAGTTTGATTTTTAATTTATATGTCAAAAAATACACTCAAGAATTCCCCAAAAGTTTTGGGGTTAGATATCTCAACTAAAACTATAGGATGGGCATTATTTGATTTACATACACAAAACCTTTTAGAGTTAACACATGTATCACCGGTAATTAAACCAAGGCCAGAGGATAAAGTAGAAGAGTTAATGTATAAAGTTGATGCTTTTGAAGAAAAACTAAAAAATTATAAAGATTTAGGAATTACTAAAGTTATTATAGAAGAGCCACTACTTAATTCGAATAATGTATGGACTGTTGGAACATTACTAAGATATAATTCTATGATTTCTAGGTCTATTTATAGAGTATTAGGTATAATACCAAAATATATCTCAACCTATAACTCAAGAAAATACGCTTGGCCTGAGTTAGTACAGGAAAACGATAAAGGTAAAAGAGTTTTATTCGGAGGGTTACCAAAAGACATTGATAAAAAAGAAATTATTTGGAATAAAGTCTCAAATAAAGAACCACAGATAGTTTGGTTATATACTAGAAATAACACCTTAAAGAAGGAATGTTTTGACCAAGCAGACGCTTATACATGTGTATTAGGATATATGAAAAAAGAGAAAATTTGGTAATTTACTTTTTAAAAAAAGTTTTGTACTTTTTTAAAAAAGTTAAATTAAATGGCGAACGGTATCTACAAGGTCACTGAAGATTTTGAAAAAAAATTATCGGACTATACAGGGGCACCTTATGTGGTGACAGTTGATAATATGTCTAATGCTTTATTTTTAGCATTATATTATGAAAATTATGTTAAAAAATCAATTAAGGATAAAATAACTATTCCTTGTAGAACTTATCCATCAGTACCTTGTGAGATAATACATGCTGGACTAAAAGTTGAATTCGAACCTGTCAAAGGTAAAACGATTAAAGGTATGTATCAACTAAAAGGTTCCAATGTATGGGATTCAGCACTTACTTTTACTGCAGATATGTATAAAAATAATCAACATATCTGTGTTTCATTTACTGGACCATATAAACACTTTAAATTAAGTAAGGGAGGTGCAATATTAACGGATAATCATGATGCTTATCTGTGGTTCAAAAGAGCAAGATATAGTGGTAGAAGAGAATGCTCATATCATGATGATAATTTAGATATGTTAGGTTGGAACTTTTATATGATGCCTGAGTTAGCGGCTAGAGGATGTCTACTTATGGGACAGTTCTATGATATTAATGGTAATAAAAAACATAATGAAGATTTAGAGTTACCATACCCTGATTTAAGTAAATTTAAAATATATACTAAAACTGATAATTAATATGAAAAGGATTGTATTAATAGGGGGAGGGAATCAAGCCCATTATACTGCGGATATTATTAATAAAGAAGGAAAATATAATATTGTAGGTATAATAGATTCTATACATGAAATAGGTAGTGATAGATTTGGTTATAAAGTTTTAGGTAGACAAGAAAATTTAGAAAAATTAATATATGAATATGATATTGAAGGAGGTGTAATATCGATAGGTGATAATTGGATTAGATACCATGTTTATAATCAAATAAAAGAGTTAGTACCTAATTTTAATTTTGTTAATGCTATTCACCCTTCAGTTATTATTGGTGAAAATGTGAAGATAGGTAAAGGTGTCGTTATGATGGCTGGATGTATAATTAATCCTAAGTCAAAAATAGGTAACTTTACATTTTTTGCCACAGGGGCTCAAGTAGAACATGACTGTATTATTGGTGATTATGCTAGTATATCTGCCGGTTCTATAACCGGTGGTTATGTACAATTAAAAGATTTTTCAGCAATTACATTAGGGGTTACAATAATAGATAGATTAGTTATAGGTGAGAATACAGTAGTAGGTTCAGGTAGTTTAGTAGTTAAAGACTTACCTGATAATGTTTTAGCTTACGGTAATCCTGCTAAGATAATAAGAAACAGAAAAAAAGGAGAAAAATTCTTAAAATGATAGAAGAAGACATTTTTAATTTAAAAACTAAAGGATATGTCATACTAAGAGAGTGGGTATCCAAAGAACAGTTATCTAAAATAGATAGAGTATTACCAAAATTATTTGATGAACATAAAAAAATTAGAGAAAAAAATAATAATGGTATAACATCAGATGGAGTTGCAATGAATGTTTTAGCGAGTGATGATACATTTATTGATTTTGTACAAG
>Ga0136656_1000394_pt1 | contig 15022 bp, 8 predicted proteins | sample CPBDNA_9_FD_94862 | JGI IMG/M metagenome (GOLD analysis project Ga0136656, IMG submission 94862) | Freshwater to marine salinity gradient microbial communities from Chesapeake Bay, USA - CPBay_Sum_15_0.8_DNA (version 2) | ecosystem: Environmental > Aquatic > Marine > Coastal | place: USA...
GAGTGCTTTACTAGGACCTTTAGTTCAGGTTGGCGGAGTTGTATTTCCTTATACACCACAAGTAATCTTTCAACACAATGCTGACTACAGCCGTGTTAGTCCTACACATAGTAATTATCCTCTACAGTTTTACCAAGCAAGTAATGTGAGTGACATCTCGATGTTTGGCGAATTTATTAGTGAAAACGGCGAAGATGCTCAGTATGTATTAGCAGTAATTACATTTTTAAGAGCAGTTACTAAAATGTTTAGTAACAGTGATGACTTAGCAGGTAACCCACCACCTATCTTAAGATTAAGCGGACACGGTACATATTTGTTACCGGCAATTCCTGTTGTAGTTAATACTGTATCTATTACTATGCCAAATAACGTAGACTATATAACAGTACCAGTCGGCGTTGGTACAACTCGCGTACCAAAAAGTTTAGATATTAACATTGGTATGACACCAGTATACAGTAGAGAACAAATAAAACAATTTGGTGTAGACAAATTAGCCGACGGAAGATTAATTAGTAAAATTACTGGAGGATTTGTATAATGGCAGACTACAATAACGATAGTCCGTATTACAAAACTAAAACGTTTGGAAATTACTTAGATGTTTTAGAGCCTAGACCCATTAGTGCTAGTCCATCAGATCAAATGTTAGTTGTTAATGCAACATATCAGTTTAGACCTGACTTGTTAGCAAATGACGTATACGGAAATCCAAAATTATGGTGGGTGTTTGCGGCAAGAAATCCAAACACACTAAAAGACCCAATCTGGGATATGAAAAAAGGTGTAAGAATATTTCTTCCAAAGCAAACTAGATTGTTCAACGAACTTGGATTATAAAAATGGCAGAAGAAGAAAACAAAGGAAGCAATCGCGGAGACGGTCTACCTGCTGACGGCAGTGTAGGCACTGTTGAAACTGGAGAAAAGAAATATGACTGGAGTAATTACGAAGGTGATGATCTAGGAACATATAACGAAGATTTTGCTAACCCTGAAGCAATCGGTAATACATCTTATCCTTACGATTTATCTAGTGACGACGATATACTAGATGATGAATACACCAGTTACACACCTATTAAAAATACCAACAATAATTCTACAGTTAAAGCCGAAAATACAAGTTTAGGCAGTGAAAAGTCTGGACAAACTACAGCACCAACTAAAGAACGTGTAGCAATTCCAAATCTTTTGCACGGAATGTCTTCATACACTTATAATATGGCGTTGTATCTTTTAACCGCAGATGATTATAATAATTTTGCTAACGATCCAGATTATTCAATTGAAACTCAACCCGAGCGTTTATTAATTAAAACAGGTGGCGGGGATTATGCTAATCGTAATCCTTATTTTAATTTAGATTATTTTATTGATGATTTAGAAATTGATAGTGTTATTAGCCCGGGCGGTTATAACAAAGGATCTATTAATACTAATGTAACTTTTAAAATTAGAGAACCATACGGCATGACATTGTTAAACAGTTTCGTAATGGCGGCAAATCATTTTGGATGTTTTAATTATATAGATCAGCCTTATTTGCTAAAAGTTTGGATGACAGGGTATGATCATAAAGGACAATATATTGGTACAAAAAATTTAGGGCAAAGAACTAGATATATCCCTCTTAGATTAACAGATTTTAAGTTTGGTGTTACTGAAGCAGGAACAACTTATGATGTAACTGCGGTTCCATTTAACAGTATGGGACTATTAAGCACAAAGAATAAAGTACCAACAGACGTACAGATTGAAGCAAAAACAGTAGACGACATTTTTAACGTTGCAGTTAAAATAGATCAACAAACAGGAACTAGGCAAGTTGGCCCACCAAACGTTAATCAACCTATTATTGAAAAAGTAACTGAAAAAGGTTTAACAGGTTATTTAAATAAACTAGAAGATGAACACGTTAAGAAAAAACTAAAAGGTGTTCCTGACATTTATGCTTTTGCTATTGATCCAGAAATAGCAAAATCTAAAATTAATATTCAAGAAGCAATTGATTTAAGTAAAACAAAAAACGATAAAGATCCCTCAAAACAAGCACAGTCACAATTTTTAAGTAACTTTGTTTTTGACGAAACAACAAAAACATATAGTATAAGAGCAGGTACTTCTATTACTGATGTTATTCATAGTATAATGCGTACTACAGAGTATATGACTAATCAAGTTATTAGTGCAGACTTAAAAAAGTCAAGTGACGCTACTGAAGAATATGAAGAAACAGAAGATCAACCTGTAAAGTTTTATCGTATTGTACCAGAAATTAAATTAGGACCATTTGATAAAATTAGAAATCAGTATGCAAAATTTATAACTTATTATATTAAGCCTTACGAAATGACTGGAAAAGATTTTGAAAACCTAGGAAAGAAACCTGTAGAATTTATTGCTAAACATTATGATTATTTTTACACAGGAAAGAATACAGACATTCTAAGTTTTGATATACAATTTAATGCGGCGTATTTTCAAACATACACTTACAATAAAATGAAAAAAGCCGGCAGTATACCAACGTCGATGGCAGAAACAAATATTGAAAGTTTACACGAAGGGCAAACAGCAAAGTCGGGAAATGATCCAATAACAAAATGGACACCTTATATAAGAGAAGTAATAACGCAAACTAAAACAAGCAAAGATATTAATGACCCGCAATCAGATCATAAGTCTATGGCTATTGATAATTTTATGCAAGAAGTTTTTGATCAAGGTGCTGACTTATTAAGTATGAATATGCGTATCATTGGAGACATGAGCTATTTACAAAGTAAAGATATGAGAAGTATTGCGTTAAATCAAAAAGAAGATTTTTATCTACCTGACGGAAGTTTAAATACTGATAAAGAATGGCATATTTTTGTACGCTTTAGAAATCCTACTGATGTGGATGCAAGAACTGGATTAATGAAAGGCTTTAATGTTAATGTTGACGGAAATACAGACATTAATACTCCTAGTATCAATGGACAGTATAAAATTATTAAAGTAACAAGTAATTTTAGTGGCGGACAATTTACGCAAAACTTAGAATGTATTAGAGAGCGTAATCAAGAGTTAAACATATTAAAAGAAAAAGATAAGAAAAAAGCCGTTAATGAAAGAGATAATAAAGACGCTAAAAATACAAAAACAACTACGCCAAGTAATGCTGGAACTAAGTTAACAAGCACACAAAGAAATGCAATTAGTTCAATGAACGGATACGAACCAGATGATTTTGAATACACACCTGACAAGTATATGTCATCAGATGAAAGAGGGCAGTTACCAGACGCGACAGTTGATTTGGGGAACAATGTGGAAGCAATTGGTTCTGAAGAATGGACACCAAACCCAGAAACAGTAGTTACTCCGTCCGCTAATACTAGTGGTGCTACAGATGACTTTTTAAATGATCAAAATCGAGAAGAAATTGAATTTGATATAGAATTAAATGAAGGTACAACATAATGGCAACATTTCAACAATATGTAAACAAGATAGATCCAAACTTAGATGTCAATAAAAAAGGCACTATTGTAGACCCAGGTCCGTACGAAGGAATTATTAAAAATAATAATGATGTTAGACGCACAGGACGTATGGATGTTTTTATTCCAACATTTGGTGGGGAAGAAACAGATCCTAGAAGTTGGATACCGGTTGCTTATATGAGTCCGTTTATGGGACAAACTAACAAAGCACTATTAGACAAACAAGAATCGACTGCACTTTACAGTTATGGTATGTGGATGACTGTTCCTGATCCTGGAGCAAAAGTTGTTGTTACATTTTTAGAAGGTGCTAGAAGCAAAGGTGTAGTTATTGGATGCTTAATTGACAACGTGAACAATCACATGGTTCCTGGTTTTGCTAGTAGTAAAAATTGGATTAAAACTGCTGAAGTAACAGAATTATTTCCAACGTTTGAACCACAAAAAGATTTTTTACCTGTATTAGAATATAACCCAAGTGTAAAAAGAGATTCAAATCAACCTATTAGTATTGCTCGTCCTGTTAATATTGAACTTGCAAAAATTTTAAAAGAACAAGGATTAATTAGTGATACAATAAGAGGTCACAGTTTCAGTACTTCACATAGAGAAGGAAATAGTGCAGTGTATGGTTTTGCTACACCAGGCAGATCACAAGACAAAGATCCTGCAAAAGATTCTGCGTTAAAAACAAGAATGCAAAATGGTGAAGCAACGCAAGAAGATTTAGACATAAGAAAACGTATGCCAGGACATTCGTTTGTATTAGACGATGGAGATATTGCCGGCGAAAGCAAACTAGTAAGATTAAGAACAAGTACAGGACATCAGTTGTTATTAAACGATACAGATGGAATGATATACGTTGGTACTGCTAGTGGTAATGCGTGGATTGAAATGACCAACAACGGTAATATTCATGTATACAATAAAGGTAGTTTAAATATACACAGCGAAGGTAACTTCAATGTACACGCAGGTGGTAATATTAATATGGAAGCAACTGGCGGCATAAACGTAAGTTCAATGGGTGCTGGCGGTATTAAAGTACAAGCGGCAGAGGGCGGAGTCGATATATACAGTGAGTTAGGTACTAATAACGAAAGTGCTGGAGCAGTTCATACTAAAGCAGGAACTAATATTACAATGACAAGTGAAAATCCAGAAAGTATTCATATGAACGGACCAGAAGCCAATGCCGCAGTTAAACCAACTAGAAACGATTTACTAACCGGAAATAATAACAGAGATGTACTCAACAGTACAAGTACTACAGTTCCGGAACATGAACCTTGGAATAGAGGAGGAGAATAATCATGTCATTTAGTTTTGGTGGTAGAACATTTAATTTTGATTTAGATACTGTAGTTGCTGATAACTTGGCTAAAATAAACACAGGAGCATCTAGTGTTTTAAGTTTAGGTACAGATGCTTGTAACGTTATGGGTACAGTTGGTGCAATAACACCTGACCAAGAAACGGCAGTGTCCGCGGCTGAAACAGAAGAAAAAACAACTGAAATGTTAACAGCAATGGCAAATGCATCTGGACAATTAACTGAAGCAGTTGCCGAAGTAAAACAATCACAAGATACAGCAACATCTAAAATAGCCACAGTAAATGAATTAATGAATAGACTAAACGCCGCTGGTAATTCTGTATTAAGTGCTAAACTACAAGACGCTATGATAAAGTATATGGATGCAGTAGAAGGTAAAGCCGCTAAAGTAAACACTTGTGCTGGAACAGCCGCACAAGTTGGTGGTAAAGACATTGGTACATTATTAGAAGAGAATATTGCAGAAGCACAAACTAAATTAAACACTTGTACAGAAAAATTAGGTAGTTTTGTTACAGCAAGTGGTGGATTAAATTGTAAAAAAATACAAGAAGCATTACTTAACACAGAGTTTGATGCTGAAGGTGATGTAGGTGCATTATCTAAAAATACTAAAAGTAAAGTACCACGCCATACAAGACGTATTCAAAGTAGTAACTTGGCATTGGTTAATTTTAATATCGATCGTAAAAAACCTTTTAGAGATGTTTTAGAAAATATTCAAGTGCCAACAGGTAATGACGGCGAAACAGAAGTTAAAGAAGTTTTAATTCGTGTTTATGCGGACCAAGAATTATTAGATAAAAAATATGGCAAAAAAGTTGAACCAAATCCTTTGCCAGATACAATAGCGGTATAACAAATGAAAGAATTAATGATAAAACCAAGTCTAAGTGTTGTTAATTTTAACATCGATAGAAAACTGCCTAGTAAAATGGTTAAGTATCTTGGCGACAATGGTGTTGAAGATATTATTATCTATGGTAGAATTGTAGACATCGAAAAACGTTTTCCAAATGGCGAAGATAAAAATATTAAAATAAAAGAAGAATCAGGACAACCAGATCCTAGTGCAGATATTCCAGTATGGCCGTCAACTTCTTCATTAATACCAGTTAGTTTAGCAGGTGCTATGAACAATGCTACTAAAGATTTAAAAGCCGCTTCTGAAGTAATGTTAAACAGTGTACAAGGAATGGTATCTGGATTAGATAGTTTAGCAAAAGGCAATGCAAATGAAATTATTGCACTAGCAGAACTTGACGCAGTGATACTAGAGGCTAAAGCATTTTTAGGAGATATAGGACAAGGAGATGTTGATAAAATAACACCTGGTATTAACGACAATATTTTAAAAGCAGGTGCAGTAACAGATAAAGCGAGTCTTGGAAAACTAAAAGGTATTACAGGACCTAACGGAATTAAAGTACCTGACGAAGTTAGAAGACTCGACGGAAATAACATGGTAAACTTCAACATTGACAAAACTGGAAACTTTAGAGACGTTATGACAGAAGTAGATGTTAGAGTAGGTGATGGCGATGATGCAGTATTTGAAAAACAAATGAAAAGTGTAAGAGTATACGGAAATGAATCAGACTTAACTAGTAAGTTTGGAGCAAGAGATGTTGTAGAAGAAGCAAAAACAAAATATACTGTGCCTAAACCAACTAACATTAAACAACCAACAATTAGTGTAGCGGCATACAATCCGAGTAATCCTACTTCGGGCGGGTTTAGTGCATTACCTAAACTAGTAACGTATGATGACCGTAGAGGAAGATATCAAGTTGTTCATAACGGTATTAGAAAACAATTTTCTACAGTTGCAGAAGCAGAAGCGTATACAAAAACAAACGGAATGGTAACATAATGGCTAGAGGTATTGCAAGAGTAGGAGACAGGACATTTGGTACTTGCTATCATCCAAGTCATATACCACTAAAAATAGGTGGAACTATTATAACAGGTAGTCCAGATGTTATTACAAATGATAGACTTACAGCAAGGGTAACAGATTTAGTATTAACAGATTGTGGACATTTAGGAATGATTATAACCGGTAGTCCAAAAGTTGATGCAAACGATAATTTAGTAGCAAGATTAGGAGATGCAGTAGCAAGTAAGGCACCGTATATTGCAACTATAGTAACAGCCAGTAGTGACACATTCGCTGAAGATTAAGGTAGGTAAATAGTAATATGGCAATATATAAAGGTTATACATCAGTCAATAGAAACTTTCAAGGTACAGAAGCAGTTGATTCTGACCTAGTTCGTGCCGACTTATTAAATCATTTTAATACAAGAAAAGGCGAACGTCTTATGCAACCCGATTTTGGTTGCTTAATATGGAACTTTCTTTTTGATCCATTCACTGATGATGCTAAATTTAATGTTATTGAAAATATAAAAAACATTATTGATAGCGATCCTAGAGTAGTAATGCAAAACATTAATATTGCTGAATACGAGCATGGTTTACAAGTAGAATTAGAGCTGGTTTATGCTGATACAAATCAAACAGATACGATGATTGTCAACTTTGATCAACGTACTGGCGAAGCAACTCAGGCATAATATACCCATATAATTTTACGAATAAATACTAATAATATAAGCGTGGATATTAAAAATGAGCACCAGTACAAGACAAAACAGTTTATTTGTATCTGAAGATTGGACAAAAATCTATCAGACTTTCCGTGATGCGGACTTTCAGTCATATGACTACGAAACACTTCGTTCCACGATGGTACAATACCTACGCAATAATTACCCAGAAGATTTTAACGATTACATTGAAAGTTCAGAGTTTGTAGCACTTATGGATTTAATTGCTTACTTTGGGCAAAGTTTAGCATTTAGACAAGACTTAAATGCTAGAGAAAACTTTTTAGAAACTGCACAAAGAAGAGACAGTGTTTTAAGGCTTGCAAAACTTTTAAGTTATCAACCAAAAAGAAATCAACCTGCTAGAGGTATGCTTAAAGTTGTAAACATTCAAACAACTGAAAATGTTTACGACAGTTCAGGACGTAACTTAGCAGATAGTTATATAGTATACAACGATATTACAAATCCAGATTACATGGAACACTTTGCAGTAATTTTAAATGCGGCAATGGCAAGTGCTCAAAGTTTTGGTAATCCAGCACTAACAAAAACTATAAGTGATATTAAAACAGAATTGTATGAATTAAATGCGTTGCCTAATACTGTACCAGTATTACCGTTTACAGCAAACGTTGGTGGCGACACCATGACATTTGAAGTTGTAAACGGCACATTTCAAAATAAAGAATACATTTACGAACAAAGTCCTAAACCAGGAAACACTTTTAATATGTTTTATAGACAAGATGGTAAAGGTGCTAGTTCAAATAACACAGGTTTCTTTTTCTACTTTAAACAAGGTACACTAGAAACTGTAGAATTTAATTTACAAAATGCTTTGTCAAATAGAATTGTTAATATTAACAAAAACGGAATTAACAACGACGACTTGTGGTTGTTTGGTTTAGACAATAATGGAAACGTTAGTGATGAGTGGACACGAGTTCCGGCAGTAACAGGCTCTAACGTAATCTACAATAGTTTAAGTCAAAATATTCGTAGTTTGTATGCAGTAAACAGCAAAGCAAATGATCAAATTGATTTGATTTTTGGCGATGGTGTATTTTCTGATATTCCGGTTGGAACGTTTAGAAGTTATCACAGAATTAGTAATGGTAAAACATATAGAGTAAAACCTACAGACATTAGAGGTATTAAATTAGATATTCCTTATGTAAGTAGAACTGGCAAACTCGAAACATTAACTGTTGGTTTAAGTTTACAATATACTATTGACAACGCAACAGCAAGAGATACTATTGCTGATATTAAACTAAAAGCACCACAACAATATTACACACAAAATAGAATGGTTAATGGCGAAGATTATAATATCTTTCCTTTAACAAACTTTAATAATGTAATTAAAAGTAAAGCCATTAATAGAACAAGTAGTGGTATTAGTAGATTTTTAGATATCAAAGATGTAACTGGAAAATATTCTAGTACAAACATTTATAGTAATGATGGCGCAATTTATAAAAATGAATTCTTAAAAAATAAAACATTTAGTTGGTTGAATGATAATGACATTTATGATTCAATTAGAAATATTGTAGAACCAATTCTTAGAAGTAAAGAAATGGAACACTTCTATTATAAAAACTTTACTAAGGTAGATGTTAGTAGTCTTAATACAGTTTGGGAACGAGTTAGTATCGGAACAAATAAAAGTACTGGTTATTTTAAAGATGCTAACGGAAACATAGCAAGTATTGGCAATACAAGTAGTAATAATTTACAATATGCTAAAACAGGTGGACTAGTAACCTTTACTGCACCTGCTAATCAACACTTTATGGATAACGGCACACTTATGACAGGTAGTGCCAATCATCCTAATAGTGTAGATAAACTATACTCTGGATTAGTTAGTATTAATAATAACGGCGTTGGTGTTAATAACGGTAAAGTAACAGCATATGTAGGAGCAGTTAGTTTAAACGAAAATATCCCTAGTGGTGCAATATTATCAAATGTACTACCAAAATTTATTACAGACTTACCTGGATCAATTGAAAGTTCTATTTTTACAAATATTAAACAGTATAAAAACTTTGCATTAGGCTTTGATCATCTTGCTGGCGAGTGGTATATTATTAACAGTAGAGATATTAGTACATCTAACACGTTTGATAATGCAAATGCAAAAGATACTTCTAACGCAAACTTAGATGCAAGTTGGTTAATTAAATTAACAACTGATGGAGCAACTTACAATGTTGCATATAGAGGACTAGAATATTTCTTCAGTAGTGTTGAAGAAACACGTTTTTACTTTGACTCTGCTAGTAAAATTTTCGACCCAGTTACAGGATTAAGTAGAAAAGATAATATCGAAGTATTAGGAATTAATACTAAGCCAGATACATCAGTACCGTTAGTTAAAGATATTGCTTTTAACGTTTACAATGTTGTTACTGACACAGACGGTTATAGAGATAATACTAAAATTTTAATAACGTTTGCTGATAATGACGATGACGGTATTATTGATGATCCAAATGCATTTGAAGAAGTTGTTGGAAATCAAAGTACATCTTTACAACCTTATCAAAGAAAATTTGTTTTCTTAAAACGCACAACCGACTATGACAATTTTGACAAGTATATTACAGTAGGTGCTGATGTAATTAATCACGATTATGCAACTAAATCAAATATAGAAAATGTTATTAATAGTTTAGTTAAAAATACAGTTTTATATGCAGTAACAGATAATAAATTTTATATTGTTAACGAAAGTAATAATACCAAGTCTTTAGTCGAAAGTTTAGATTATAAAGTGTATACAGGAAGAGATGGACTTAAATTCCACTATACACATAACGCACCAAATGACAGACGTATTGATCCAAGTCCAGGAAACATAATTGATATTTTTATGTTAACTAAAAATTACAGTGATGCTTACAGTGAATATGTTACTGATGCAACAAACACTGTAGCAGAACCTTCAATGCCAACAGTTGATAGTTTAAGATCACAATTTGGAACATTAGAAGGTTACAAAACACTGAGTGATGCACTAGTATTACACAGTGCTAAATTCAAACCATTATTTGGTACAAAAGCAGATTCAAATCTACAAGCAACATTTAAGGTAGTCAAAAATCCAGGCTTTAGTATTAGTGATAGTGAAATTAAATCAAAATTAGTAACAGCACTAAATGAGTATTTCGCAGTTGATAATTGGGAGTTTGGTGAAACATTTTACTTCTCTGAATTAAGTGCATATTTACATACTGCACTAACACCTTATTTAAATAGTGTGGTGCTTGTACCTAGTAATAGTTCACAAGCATTCGGTAGTTTATATCAAGTAAGTTGTGAACATGACGAAATTTTTGCCAACTCGGCAACAGTTAATGATGTAGAAATTATTGATGCAATTACAGCCGCTGGTATTAAAGCAAGTGGTAATGTTTACACAGGGTCAGCAACTACTTCAAGTATTTCACAAAATTTAACTACTACTACTAGTTCTGGAGGCTCTGGCTACTAATGGCAAAACGTAAATCCGTATCGTTTCTTCCCAAGTGGTTACAAACTGATAAAAATAAAAAGTTTCTACACGGCACACTTGACCAATTACTAAACAGTAAAAGTTTAGAAAGAGTTGATGGTTATGTAGGTCGTAGATTTGGTCCTAGTTATAAGACTTCCGATCCTTACATTTCTACAGTTGGACAATTTAGAACAGCGTATCAATTAGAACCAAGTATTGTATATAAAAATACAGATAACAACATTGAGTTCGTTATTACATATGATGATCTAATCAATGGAGTTAAAGAGAATGGTGGATTAGGAAATAAACACGATAGATTATTTTCACAGGAGTCATATAACTGGGAAGGTTTTGTTGACTACGATAAACTAATTAACTTTGGCGAATATTACTGGTTGCCTAACGGTCCTGGCACTGCACTTATCACGTCTGGAGAAGTACCAACAACAGCAAACTTCACAGTAACTAAAAATACAAAAAAAGAAACTTATAATATGTCACCTACATACGGTGACACACAAAACCCTACAATTTATCTAGTACGTGGTGGAAGTTATACATTTACTGTTAACCAAGATAGTCCATTATGGATTCAAACAGAGTTGGGTACTAGTGGAAAAAGTGAAATAAGTTTTAATAGAACAACTAGAGATATTTACGGTGTTACAAATAATGGTGCTAGTGATGGCACAATAACATTTAACGTACCAATTTCAACAGACCAAAAGTTTTTCACACAAACAGTTACTAACGTTGCAAATGTCGATTTAAGATGTTCCGAGTATACATTTAATACTTTAAATGGGGCAGTATATCAAGACATTATAGATGCGGGGGGTATTGATGGTCAATATTATTTAGAAAATAAAACTATAGTATTCACAGCACCAACAACAGATACTAATGCTTGGCCTAGTTCATATTCAACTGACGATAAATTTAGAGTATTTAGAATTTTAATAACTAGTGGCAATATTAGTTTATTACCTATTGTACAAATTGGTGTTAACAACAAAGTACAAATCCAAGAAGGTGAATTATATAGTACGTTCGAGTATTATAGAACTACAGACGGAACCACATTAACAGAAATGCCTGCCATTACTGCACCAATCAGTACGTTTTATTACCAAGACGGAAATGATAGTGCTAGATACGGTGTAATTAAAATTTTAGATGCAACAACAAAAATTGTTGATGTCGAAAAAGATATATTAGGTAAAAAGAATTATACTACCCCTAACGGTGTTGTATTTACAAACGGTTTACATATTCAAACTGACACAACGTTTGCTCCTGCAAAGTTTCAAAATAAAACATTTATTGTTGACGGTGTAGGCGATAATATTATATTAATTAATAAAGACGAACACGTTGCACACGAACTAACAAGTAACGCAACTAAAGATTATATTATTGGTAAAAGAGGTAGTGCAGATAGAAATGCTTGGTCACGAAATAATAATTGGTATCACAGAGATGTAATAACTGCGACAGCAAATTATAATAACGAAAATCCAATTATTGATCAAAATGTTCGAGCAAGTAGACCAATTTTAGAATTTAGACGTAATATAGCGTTAATGAACTCAGGTACTAAGGGGTTTGATGCTGTTACATTAATTGATACAGCAACAAAAGATGCATTAAGTTTATTACAAAATAGCAGAGGGTTTTTTATCGACGGTGTAGCAGTAGAAACTGGTATGCAAGTTGTATTCACAAAAGATACAGAATTAGAAGTAAGAAATAAAATTTACACAATTGATATTGTTAACTTCCAAGAAGGGTCAAGTAATAATCCTCCAGAAGTAAGACTAGTTCCGTCAACAACAAGTTTTGTTGCTGGTGATCAAATAGTTGCTAAATCAGGATCTAAGTTAAAAGGTAAAACTTATTGGTTTGATGGCGATGTCTGGAAACAAGCACAACAAAAAACATACATTAACCAAGCACCAATGTTTGATGTTTTTGATAGCGACGGACACAGTTTTGGAAATAACAGTTATTATCTTTCTACAAACTTTACAGGGTCTAAATTATTTGCTTACGGAGTTGGATCTGGTTCTGCAGACACCGAGTTAGGGTTTGCTTTAAAATACAAAAACTTTAGTAATATTGGTGATATTGTGTTTGATAACAAATACAGTACAGATACTTTTTCTTATACAAATAGTGCAGGTAGTATAACAAAAAATGCAAGTACAGGTTTTATTAAATTAACTGATGAAAACAGAATTGTAAGTTATGTTGACGGCTGGACAAAAATTGAAACACCAAGTACACAATATCAAATTGTAACTTATATTGCTAACGGAAGTGCAAAACAATTTGAAATTGGTGCAAAACCAAACACGGGATCTTTACCTGGGAATGTTGTTTACTTAGATAGTGTAGAAGTAAAAACAGATTGGGAATATAAACTAGTAGACGGTAGACACATTATTGAATTTACAAATGCACCCGCAGTAGGTACACAGATAACAATTAAAGTCTTATCTGATACGCAAACATCTTTTGGTTATTATGAAATTCCAAGTAATTTAAGTAATAACTCTTTTAACAAAAACTTTACTGATATTACTTTAGGACAAATGCGTAATCATGTAAGTGAAATTTTGAATACTGCAAAAGATTTTAAAGGTGTTTACCCAGGTGCAGGTAATTTAAGAGACTTAGCAGATACAGGAAAGTATGCTGGTAAAATTTTACATCACTCTAGTGGTTTAGTATTGCCAGGTATATTTTTACAAGAAAATCATTTAAACATTGTTAATGCCGTAAAATATGCATCCGACGAGTATACTAAGTTTAGACAAAAGTTTGTAGCGGCGGCTGAAACTTTAGACTTAGATTTTGATGATATTCCTGCTGATGTTGATAAAATTTTAGCAAGTATTAACAGTACTAAAAGTTCTGCATTTCCTTTTTATTACAGTGACATGGTTGCACACGGAACTAATAAAAAGATTTACAAATACACAGTTACTGATAACAGAATAACAAGTTATCAAATGGAACAATTATTTAATCCATTAAAGAACACTAGCAGATCAGTTTTAGTTTATATTAACGGTGTACAAGCAGTACTAGGAAAAGATTATACATTCAATGCAACAAGACCGGCTATTGAGTTAGTAAATGAACCTGCCTTAGGAACAGAAATTAAAATTGTTGATTACCCAAACACAGCAGGTAGTTATATTCCTTCTACACCAAGTAAGATGGGATTATATCCAAAATATGAACCTGTTAAGTTTATTGATGACACATATGCAACACCGACAGAATTTATACAAGGACACGACGGTAGTTTAACTAAATCTTACGGCAGTGTAGTTGATGATATTATTTTAGAACTTGAAAAAAGAATATACAATAATATCAAAGCAACATACAAACATGACGTATTTAATATTCACGAATGCCAACCAGGTCGTTGGAGAGATATTAAATTTACTCGTACTGAACATCAATCCGTTCTAAGTAAACATTTCTTATCGTGGGCAATCAAAAATAGAATTGATTGGACAACTCACGAAGGTTATGATCGTAATAATAAGTTTACTTGGAACTATAATGAGATGAATGACAAAATAACCAGTGAACTGTTACCAGGTGGCTGGAGAGGAATATACAAATATTATTACGACACAGATAGACCTCACACTAGCCCATGGGAAATGTTAGGGTTTACAATTAAGCCAAGTTGGTGGGAAAGTTTATACGGTCCAGCACCTTATACTAGTGGTAATAAAATTCTATGGGAAGACTTACGTGACGGTAAAATATGGAATCCAACAACACAAACATATGATGTAAACAAGTTTTATAAAAGACCAGAGTTAATGGAAATGATTCCTGTTAATGAAAATGGTGTTTTAAAAAGTCCATACGAAACTATGGCAGTTGGTAGTATTGTTTATGAGTTAGATGATAAGTGGGCAGTAGGAGACATTGGACCAGCTCAAGCGGCTTGGACAAAGTCTAGTGAATATCCTTTTGTTCTACAGATTGCAAATGCAGTAATGAACCCAGCAAAGTATTTTGGATTAATGTACAAC
>Ga0136656_1000395_pt1 | contig 15013 bp, 10 predicted proteins | sample CPBDNA_9_FD_94862 | JGI IMG/M metagenome (GOLD analysis project Ga0136656, IMG submission 94862) | Freshwater to marine salinity gradient microbial communities from Chesapeake Bay, USA - CPBay_Sum_15_0.8_DNA (version 2) | ecosystem: Environmental > Aquatic > Marine > Coastal | place: USA...
TAGCACTTAGATTTTACTTAAATTCACCATCTTATACTGGGTTGCAAACTGGATATCCAATATACATTTTTGATACTAGAGTTGGAAAAGGAGTAACATCTATCAATACTTCAAACTCTGAAGTAATTGGAATTGGAACAACATTTGTAGATAATATTTACTACATCCAGCAATTCTCTTTTAATGGCACTGTCGGAATTATTACTTGTAATATATTATCAACTACATCTACGATTGGACTCTCTTCTTCTGGAAGTGTATCAAATCCTGTTGGCAAATATTCTTGGGGTAGAATGTCTGGATTTAGTAGGTCAAATTCTCCAATTTCAATAGGAGTAACCGGAAACACTGTGGATGTTGGATTAACAACCTTTGCAACGATTCAACGAAGAGGAATTGGAATTAGACAAACTGGAGCACTTCCAAAACTCTTATAAATATTTAAAAAAAATATTAATATGGCAGCAATCGTAACAGATCAATTTAGAATATTAAATGCAAGTAATTTTATAGACTCTGTTGTAGATAGTAACAATTCTTATTATGTTTTTTTGGGTTTAGATAATCCTGCACAAGTTGGATTTGGAAGAACTACTAATTGGAATACTGATGTCCCAAATCCAACTGATAATTTAGAATATTTAAGTCATTATAGAGACACTTCTTTATTTGGTAAAAAAATTACATCTAGTAATATTAGAAGACTCATAAGAAAGGTTACTTGGACTTCCAATACTTCTTATGAAATGTATAGACACGATTATAGTATTCAGAATCCAACACCAAATTCAAATTCAAGTAGATTATATGATTCTAACTATTACGTAATTAATAGTGATTTTAGAGTTTATATTTGTATAGATAATGGATCTTCTGGCACTAGTTTAAAAGGAAATAAATCTCAAGATGAACCTACATTTACGGATTTAGAACCTTCAGCAGCTGGAATAAGTGGAGATGGGTATATATGGAAGTATCTATTTACGGTCTCTCCAAGTGATATCATAAAATTTGATTCGACAGAATATGTTGTTGTTCCTAACGATTGGGCATCTTCAACAGATCCTCAAATTGTAAGTGTAAGGGAAAATGGAAATTCTAGTGCCACAAACCCGAATCAAATTAAAAAGGTATATATTGCAAATGGTGGATCTGGATATAATTCTGGTGTTGTTGATATTCTCGGTGATGGATCTGGTGGTAGGGTCTCTATAACAGTTAATAGTAGTGGATCTATTGTATCTACTCAGGTTGTTGCAGGGGGATTTGGATATACTTGGGGAATCGTTGATTTGGGAACTCTTCGTCCTGGTGGAAGTCTTCCAAATCCAGCAAAACTAATACCAATTATTCCACCATCAAAAGGGCATGGTTACGACATTTATACCGAATTAGGAACAGATAAAGTATTAGTATATGCCAGATTCGACGACTCAACAAAAGATTTTCCGATTGATACCAAATTTGCTCAAGTTGGAATCATAAAGAATCCAACTACTTTTTCTTCGGATACTAATATTTTCACAGAAAATCAATATTCATCTCTAGGAGCAATTAAATTAACTTCAGACTTTACTGGAACTCCAGTCATTGGGGAAGAAATGACTCAAACTGTGACTAATGGAATTGCAAAAGGTTATGTCGCTTCATATGATAGTGAAACTAAGGTCTTAAAATATTTTCAAGATAGATCTTTATGTTTTGGAAATAGTTTAGATCAAACTGATCAAAATGATAACTCTAAAGTTTATAATTTTGAATCTTCGGCAAATCCTATCAGTCCATTTGCGGGATCTATTGATACGTCATTTAGTTCCAATAAAGTTACGATTGGGAGTAAAGTTGTAGATTTAGGAGTAACGTTTACATCAGGTCTTGCAAATCCTGAGATAAATAAAAAGACGGGAGATATAATTTATATTGATAATAGACCCCTGGTAACAAGAGACATTAGGCAAAAAGAAGACGTTAAAATTATCCTGGAATTCTAAAAAAAATGTCACAGAAAACAGATTTAAACATCAATCCATATTATGATGACTTTGATTCCGAAAAGAATTTTTATAAAGTCTTGTTTAAACCAGGATATCCAATACAGGCGAGAGAATTAACAACTCTTCAGTCTATTTTGCAGAATCAGGTAAAATCTTTTGGAAGTCATATATTTAAAGAAGGATCGGTAGTTATTCCCGGAAATATTGCCTATGATGGAAATTTTAATTCTGTAAAACTTAATCCAACTAATTTTGGAATTGATATTTCTATCTATATTAATAATTTTATTGGTAAAAAAATAACAGGGCAAATATCAGGAACAACAGCAATAATTCAATTTGTTGCTCTCCCCGATGGAGAAAATGTAGAAGATTTAACAATATACGTAAAATATTTGGATTCTGATAATGATTTTCAATTTAATCCTTTTGAAGATGGAGAATCATTAATTGCAGAAGAAAATGTAACTTATGGTAATACCACTATTAATGCAGGAACTCCATTTGCATCATTAGTAGCATTAGATGCGACATCTGTAGGTTCTTCAGCATCTATTGGTGATGGAGTTTATTTCATTAGAGGTTATTTTGTTAATGTATCTAAACAAACTATAATTTTAGATAATTATACAAATACACCTTCGTATAGAATTGGACTAAAAATTGACGAATTAATTCTTAATTCTGGAGATGACAGTTCATTATACGACCCCTCTAAAGGATTTACAAACTATGCAGCGCCTGGAGCAGATAGATTTAAGATTGATTTAACTCTAACAAAGAAATTAATATCAGATCTTAATGATACTGATTTTATTGAACTTTTAAGAGTTGAAAATGGAAAAATTAAAATAATCGAACAAAAAAGTCAATATAATATAATTAAAGATTATATGGCGGAAAGAACTTACGATGAATCTGGTGATTATACAGTAGAACCATTTAATGTATCTGTAAACAATTCTTTAAATGATAGATTAGGTAATAATGGTTTATTTTTTAATAGTGAAACTACCGAACAAAAAAATATACCATCAGAAAGTTTGATGTGTTTAAAAATATCTCCAGGAAAAGCTTATGTTAGAGGATATGATATAGAAAAAATTTCAACAACTATTATTGATGTTGATAAGCCAAGAGATACTGAGTCCATTCAAAATGTAAATATTCCTTTTGAAATGGGAAATATTATAAGAGTAAATAATGTATCTGGAATACCAAAACCAAAATATACTGTAGATTTATATGATCAACTTAATTCTACTGGATCTATAATTGGTAATGCACGAGTATACAATTTTAGTTTAACTGATGCTGCCTATAGTAATAGTAATACTAATTGGGATCTATATCTTTATGACATACAAACATATACAACTCTTGTTTTAAATTCTACAATATCAAATACAGAATTACCAGCAACATCTTTTGTAAAGGGAAAAAGTAGTGGAGCTAGTGGATATGCAGTTACTGCGGGTGGAGCATCTGATACAATCAATTTAAGACAAACTTCCGGAACATTCTCAGTTGGAGAACAATTAATTATTAACGGACTTGATTTTCCAAGAACTATTAAAGTAGTAACTTCATATTCTACAGAAGATATTAAATCTATAAAACAAACAACTGCAGTATCTGGTCTTCCGGTAGATTTCACTGCCGATTGTTTTCTTGAAAGATTTAGACTTCCAAATGGAGTGACTCAAGTAACTATCAGTGGAGGAAATACTGTAGTAAGTCCTGGAAAATTTTTTACTGGTATAAAAGTTGGTTCAATTATTAGGTATCAAACTACTACGGGTGATGAATCATTTAATAGAGTAACGGCAGTTTCTCCTCAAGGTACTTCATTAACTATTGCTTCAACTCCTGGAATTTCTGGAATATATTCCGGTTCAGTTACGAATGGAACTTATAATAATATTTTTATTGGAGCACCAATAATAAGAAATGAGAATTCTGGGTTCCTATATGCACAATTACCAGATCCTAATATTTCTTCAGTAAATCTTTCAGATTCATTACTAACAATTTCTGAACAAATAACAGGAGAAACCACAGATTCTAATGGAGTATTAACATTTAACTTGTCAGCAGTTAGTGGCATCACTAGTGCATTTTTTACAACATTTGATCAAGAGAGATATTCAGTACATTATAGTAATGGTGAGATTGCTACAGTCACTTCGGACCAATTTACTTTGAATGGAAATACAGTAACTATTAGCGGATTGTTAGCTTCGCAGTCTAATGTTATTGTAAATGCAACATTAGTTAAAAATGGAATTCAAAGTAAAGTAAAAACATATAATAAAAGTGAAACTTTAACCATAGCAAGATCAAAGTATCCACAATCAGGAACTGGAATTAGTTCTTCGATTGGAGATGGACTTACATATAATCAATTTTATGGACTAAGAGTTCAGGATGAGGAAATATCATTAAATTATCCAGATGTGGTAAAAATTATTTCAATTTATGAGTCTTTTGATTCTTCAGAACCTACCTTAGATCAGATACAATTTGGCACTAATGCTAATGTATCAACTAATGCCATTATTGGTGAAAATATTTTAGGAAATAATAGTAAAGCTATTGCAAGAGTTGTTTCAAAACCATCCACCAATGTTCTTGGTATAGTATATTTAAATTCGGAAAGATTTGTAGATTTGGAAACTGTTACATTCGAAGAATCAAATATAAGTACGGAAATTGAATCCATAATTCCAGGAAAGTATAAAGATATTACTAATTCATATATCCTTGACAAAGGGCAGAAAGATCAATACTATGATTATTCTAGAATTGTCCGCAATAAAGGCACTACGGAACCATCAAAACAACTTTTAGTTGTATTTGATTATTATTCGATTCCCTCCAATGATAGTGGAGATGTATTTACAGTGTTAAGTTATGATAAAGATAGATTTACACACGATATCCCTTTCATTGGATCAAAATCTGTAAGATCTTCTGATACTTTAGATTTTAGGCCAAGAGTTTCGGTCTTTACATCAAATAGTTCTTCTCCATTTGATTTTTCATCGAGAACTTTAGAACCTACCCGCATTCTATCACCAGATGAAAGTTCACTTCTTGGTTATGATTATTACTTGGCAAGAATTGATAAATTGTATCTTGATAAAAATAAAAACTTTATTCTAGAAAAAGGAATATCCTCGAACACTCCTAAAGCACCAGATAAAAATGATGCTGTAATGGAAATTGCAACTATTAAGTTACCTCCATATCTTTATGATCCAGCAAACGCCGTAGTGACATTAAAGGATAATAGAAGATATACAATGAGAGATATTGGATTAATTGAAGATAGAGTAGAAAATTTAGAGAGGGTCACTTCATTGTCTTTACTTGAAGTAAATACTCAAACTTTACAAATTCAAGATGCTGATGGTAATAATAGATTTAAGAGTGGTTTTTTTGTAGATGATTTTAAAAATTACTCATTCATTAACAGAGGATTATCTTCTATTAGAATCAATACCTCTACAAATGAAATAACACCTATTACCAGTAGAAATTCACTTAAATCACAAATTGCACCCGAGTCTGAAATTATAGATGAAAATTTAGATTTTTCAGAGAATTTTAAGTTACTGGACCCAAATGTCGTAAAAACAGGAAAGGCAGTAACTTTAAAATATGAATCTATTGGGTGGATAGAGCAAGCATTTGCAACTACAGTTGAAAATGTAAATCCATTTAATGTTATTGTTTATAGTGGTGATATTAAGTTAAGTCCTGAAATTGACAACTGGGTTAGAACCGTTCAACTTCCGGATAAAAATATCAGTATAACATTAAATTCTAGTAGAACACTTACTAATAATTTAACTAGTAATGTTTCTGTTACTTTGACACCAATTAATACTCAAACTAGCGACACTATTAGATTGCGAACAGTGAGGAATAAGAGAAATATCGAAATAGAAAATGCCGTTCGTATCTCAAAAAGAGAATTTTCAGGAACTACAATTAGTTCATCATCATCAACTGCAACTAATACCACTTCTAATACTACAACAACAGAAAGTTTCGACACAGTAAGCAATACTGATACTACAATAAGAAATGTATTAATATCATCTTCCAATGAATCATTTATGAGGTCCAGAAATATTCAATTTTCTGCATCTAATATCAAACCATCTACACAGTTTTACCAATTTCTTGATGGAAATAGTGGAGTTGATTTTATTCCAAAATTAGTAGAAATATCAAACCCATCTAAAGCATTTGTGGTTGGGGAAACTGTTGTTGGAACATTTGGTGGAAATAATTTAATTTCATTCAGAGTTGCAACACCAAATCATAAGTATGGTCCATATAATGCACCATCTACTGTATATACAATTAACCCATATATTAGAACTGAATCTATAGCATCGGGATATAGTCAATCATCAAAAATTTTGAATATTGATACGGTTTCATTATCTGAAGAGGCTCAAGGAAAATATTCTGGATATTTACTTAAGGGTATGCAATTGGTTGGTCAGACTAGTGGTGCTGTGGCAACTGTAAGTGACTTAAGACTTATTTCTGACAATTTTGGTGATTTGATCGGAACATTTTATTTAAGAGACCCTAATACGGTTCCAACTCCAACCGTAAGAATTTCTACAGGAACTAAAACATTTAAATTGAGTTCAAGTTCAACAAATGATCTAGGTCTTCCAGGAAGTTCAGATATTTCATTTGCGGAAACAAATTTCAATTCTGATGGAACACTTGAGCAATGGGAAAATACTGTTATAGAAACCACAAAAAATCTAACAACAAAAACAGTTACTAATCTTACGACAAATACAACAACTTCACAAACAACAATAAACACTCATACAAGAACAACGATTCAAAGATTTGTTGACCCTCTTGCACAATCTTTTGTTGTTGGTGGAAATATAGAAGCTCCAGATTCTTCCAGAGAAGGATTGGCAACTGATGATTCCAATGGCGCATTTTTAACTGCAGTTGATTTATTCTTTGCCAAAAAAGATAGCGGAAATGCTCCTGTCAAAGTTGAAATAAGAACTGTAGAATTAGGTACACCCACAAGAATTGTTATTGGAAATTCAGTTACATTGAGACCAAGTGAAGTAAATGTTTCTTCGGATGCTTCTATTGCCACTAAAGTTACTTTTGATGAACCAATTTATCTTCCACCTGGTAGAGAATATGCTGTTGTAATTATTTCAGAAAATAGTGATCAGTATGAGATGTGGACTGCTGTTATGGGAGAAAAAACTGTCAATACAAAAGATCTTCCAGATGTCAGTGCCGTCACTTATTCAAAACAGTTTGCGATGGGAAGTCTGTTTAAATCCCAAAATGGATCCATATGGACAGCAAATCAATATCAGGATCTCAAATTTAAACTTTATAAGGCACAATTTATTGAAAATCAACCAGGAACAGCATTTTTCTATAATCCAACATTAGACGAAAGTAATGGATATGTTCAGAGGTTAGGAAATAATCCACTAACAACATTACCAAGAATTGGTTCATTAGGAATTACTACAACAACAAATTCATCATTAATTGGCGATTTAAGTAAGGGTAGAAAAATTGTAGATGGAACAAAGGATTATGTTTATGGATATGTAGTAGGAGCAGGAAGTTCCGTATCCGCAGTAGGATTAACCACTGGAGGCAGCAATTATGTTACAGATACTAATGTAAGTACTTATAATATTATTGGAAATGGTTCTGGTCTTATTTTAAATATTGTAGCTTCTGATGGAGTAATTACAGGATCACCTACAATAGTAAATCCCGGAAATGGTTATGCGGTAGGAGATGTTGTTGGTATTGTAACCTCTACAGTAGGTACAGGAACTTCAGTACGTGGGCGTGATGCAAGAATTACAATTTCGGCAATTTCGGGATTAGATACTTTATACTTGGAAAATATTCAGGGAGATACTTTTACCGTTGGCGCTGGATTAAGTTACTATAATAATTCTAATGCATTAGTTTCTCTTGCGAGTACTACAATTAGAAACTTTATACCTTCAACTAATCAATATTCTGGAAATTATGTAAGAGTAGAACATTTTAATCACGGAATGTACGGAAATACAAATAAACTTAGAATTTATGGTGTAGAGTCTAGCACCGCGCCAGTTATAATCACTTCATCTCTAACTTCAACATCAACAACAATTTCTGTCGCAATTGGAGATACTTCAAACTTTGCAACTTTTGAAGGAGTTTTAGTAAGTGGATCTAATCCTGGATATGCAAAAATTGGAAATGAAATAATTAAGTATGAGTCTATTGGTAGTGGATTCTTAGGTAATATTACCAGGGCTATTGATTCTACCATTTCAATTAACCATGATGTCAATAGTTTGATATACAAATATGAACTAAATGGGGTTTCATTGCGTAGAATTAATACAACTCACGATATTAGTGATTTAGACATTGGATTGGATGGGTATTACTTAGAAATTGATAGAGCTATAAATGGCGTAAATAGAAGTTCTGATGGATCGCCTACAGGAATGCCCCAGTTGCAGTTTATCTCGCAAGCAAACTTAGGAGGTTCTAAAGTTTTTGCAAGTGAAAATATTCTTTATAGTTCAGTAGTACCAACATATGATATTATTACGCCAGGATCTTCAACATCTGTTTCGGCTTCCATTAGATCTGTTTCTGGAACAAGTGTAGATGGAAATGAGACCTCATTCCTGGATAATGGATTTGAACCAATTCAATTAAATACATTGAATATACTAAAAACTGTAAGACTTGTATGCTCCAAAGAAAATGAAACAGAATATCTTAATAATTTACCTAGAAATAAATCATTTACTACAGGAATAACTCTAAGTACAACAGATTCTAATTTATCACCTATTATATTTTTAGATACTGCATTTACTGAGTTTATTTCTAATCGTTTAAACAGTCCAATTTCCGATTATGCATCAGATGGCAGATCTAATTCTATACTAGATGATCCACACGCAGTAGTGTATGTTTCAAAAGCAGTAAACTTGGTACAACCAGCAACTTCTCTTAAAGTTATTTTATCGGCATATCGACATGAATCGGCTGATTTTAGAGTTCTATACAGTTTGTTTAGGCCAGACTCTTCTGAAGTTGAACAATCATTTGAACTATTTCCTGGGTATGATAATCTTATATCTACATCATCGGGACTTTCAGTAATTGATTCTTCTTTAAATAGTGGAAAACCAGATTCTTTTGTAAGTTCTAGTTTAGATAATCAATTTAAAGAATATGAATTTACTGCTAATAATCTTGGATTATTTAATGGATATGTAATTAAAATTGTAATGTCCGGAACTAACCAGGCATACCCACCAAGAATCAAAGAACTTAGGACAATTGCTGTAAGATGATTAGAGTAAAAGGATATACAAATCTTTATAGAGATGAAAATAGTGGAGCTATTGTTAATTGTGATTCGGTGGCATATAATCAATATTTGAACATTATCAATAATAGAGAATCTCAAAAAAAAGAATTGGATATGATTAAACAGGATATTGATGAAATTAAATCTTTACTAAAGGAATTACTAAATGGATCCAAATAATATTGAATTAAAAAGCATTGATAAATTATTTGAATATGAAAAACATTCTCGATTTATTGATAAATTAAATTTTGATGAATTAAAAAATTTTTCAAAACTTTATTGTAAACTATATTTAAAGCAACAAGAGGTCTTAGCAACTATAAGTAAGGTATAAATAAATTGTAGATCTAAAAAGATAGATGGCAGCAGTATACGTTAATAATTTAGTCATCAATTCTGGTTCTAATTTTAGTCAGTCATTTAATTTGGAAGGATCTGATAATTCTTCATTGAATTTAACTGGTTATCAAGTTGATGCTCAGATGAGAAAATGGTCTGGAAGTTCTGTAGCAATAACTTTTACAACTACAATTGAATTTCCATCCACACAAGGAAAAATATTGATATCATTATCTTCTGAAGATACTACAAATATAAAACCAGGAAGATATATTTATGATGTTGTAATTACTGATTCTCTTGGAATTAAAAATCGAGTTATTGAAGGAATGGTTCTCGTAAGAGAAGGAGTAACTAGGTAATGCCCGATATAAAAGTAAAAGTTGGTCAACAAAATGCAATTAAAGTCATATCCAGCATTTCTGGGGCAGCTGGGGGATTTTCTAATGTTTCACAAAATGTAATTGGTGGAATAGCATCAGTAACTTCACTTAATGTAAGTGGAATTTCTACTTTTGTAGGTGCTGCAACATTCAAAAATAACGTTTACATCGATGGCGACCTTTACATTGGAGATGATTTAGTATTTGATGAATTTATAGCAAGAAATGGTAATATAACGGGAATTCTTACGGTAGGGCAATCAATTTATTATCCTGTAGGGGAACCATATGGTGTTGCATATTTTGATTTAGATGACCAATTAGTTTCTACCGGAACAACTGCATTAGCAATATCGGAAACTAACTACATACTTACAAATGACAATTCAGGTATACCAACCTGGTCTGGAGTTATAGATGGAGGAGTCTATTAATGTCTAAACCAACAAGCAGACAAGGACTTATAGATTACTGTCTAAGGCGCTTAGGTGCTCCTGTATTGGAAATTAACCTTGCCGACGACCAAATAGACGATTTGGTAGATGATGCCCTACAGTACTTCCAGGAGAGGCATTTTGATGGTGTGGAAAGAATGTACTTAAAATATCAATTGACACAAGAAGATATTAATAGAGGTTCTGCCACAACAGGTGGTGTTGGTGTAGTTACAACTACTGGAACATCAACAAATGTAAGTGGATTGGGAACTATAACCTCTAATTTTTATGAAACATCAAATTTTATTCAAGTACCAGATTCCATAATTGGAATAGAAAAAGTATTTAAGTTTGACACTAGTTCTATTTCTGGTGGAATGTTCAGTATTAAATATCAGTTATTTTTGAATGATTTGTATTATTTTAACTCTGTTGATTTATTACAATATTCTATGGTTAAAACTTATCTTGAAGACATTGATTTTTTATTAACTACAGATAAACAAATTAGATTTAATAAAAGACAAAATAGAATGTATTTGGATATTGATTGGCGAGCACAACAAGCAGGCAATTTCTTGGTAATTGATTGTTATAGAATTTTAGATCCAAATACTTTTACTAATGTTTATAATGATAGTTTCTTGAAAAAATATTTAACTGCCACTATGAAAAAACAGTGGGGTCAAAATTTAATTAAATTTAGAGGAGTTAAGATGCCAGGAGGAATTGAATTGAATGGTAGAGAATTATATGAAGATGCTGAGAGAGAATTGGCGGATATAAAACAAAGAATGGCTCTTGATTATGAATTACCACCATACGACTTTATTGGATAATAATGGCATTAAATCCTTTCTTTCTTCAAGGTTCACCAAATGAACAGAGACTTGTCCAGGAGTTAATCAACGAACAGTTGAGGATTTATGGGGTAGAAGTAATTTATATTCCCAGAAAATTTGTAAGGAGGGAAACCATTTTAAGAGAAATTTCATCATCAAAGTTTGATGATAATTTTGCACTAGAAGCATATGTAAATAATTATGAGGGATATGGTGGGCAAGGAGACATTCTTACTAAATTCGGAATGAGTTTAAAGGATGATTTAAGTTTAATAATTTCCAAAGAAAGATATGAAGATTTTATTGCTCCATTTTTAGAGTTGGAAAGTGATGAAGAAATTGTTTTGTCATCTAGACCCAGAGAAGGAGATTTAATATATTTTCCTTTAGGGCAACGATTATTTGAGGTTAAGTTTGTAGAGCACGAACAACCATTTTATCAATTAGGTAAATTATATGTTTATGAGTTAAAGTGTGAATTGTTTGAGTATGAAGATGAAGTTATTGACACATCTATTGATGAAATTGATACACAAGTTCAAGAAGAAGGGTATATAACTACTTTAAGTTTAATTGGACTTGGAAGGACTGCTACAGCATCGGCAACAATTGGAACCGGATATATTAGAGAAATAACTTTGAATAATGATGGATATGGTTACACCTCTCCGCCAATTATCGGTATATCTTCCGCACCTTTGGGAGGAACAAATGCATCAGCAAAAGCAATTACAGAATTTAAATCTGGATTTTATGCGATAAAACAGATAGTATTAACAAATGCCGGTGCTGGATATACTATTGCTCCAAATATATCAATTGTTGGAAATGGTATTGGTGCAGCCGCTACTTGTGGAATTGAAACTTCACAGTTTGGTGTTGTTTCTATAAACCTTACAGATAATGGAGTTGGATATTCAACGGCACCCTATGTAAGTATTATAGGGAGTGTTGGTTTTGGAGTAACAGCAACTGCAATATCATCAGTAGTTGGAACTGCTCAGTCTGTATCTTCTATAAGTATTACAAATCCTGGAATAGGATATACTCTTGCCCCTCAAGTTATTATTAATCGACCACCAATTCTAACTGGAATTGGAACTTATATATTTAATGAAATTGTAACTGGATCTAGGTCTGGAACGACAGCTAGAGTTAAGTCTTGGGATTTTGATGCAAAGACACTTAAAGTTTCTTTTGTGGATAATGTAACACCTAATGGATTTTTCCCTGGCGAAACAATTGTGGGATCAATTTCTAATGCTCAATATTCGGTAAATACTTATAGTAATTGGAATCCTTATGATAAGTATGGTGATAATTTACAGATTCAGACCGAAGCAGAATCTATTTTAGATTTTTCCGAATCTAACCCCTTTGGTTCTTATTGATACTATAAATATATAATACGGTAATGATTGAATAAACGGGTATAGAAAAACGCTAGGGACCTATTTTTACCATCAAATTATTAGAAAGACTGTTACTGCATTTGGAACTCTTTTTAATAACATTTATATAGAGCATAAAAATTCATCCGATGTGGGAATCAGTCAGATGAAGGTTCCTCTTGGATACGGACCTATGCAAAAGTTTCTCGCCAGAATTGAGCAACAATCTGAATTGAATAAACCAATTCAAATTACTCTTCCTAGAATATCATTTGAAATGACTTCTATTCAGTATGACCCTACAAGAAAAGCAAATGTAACCCAAACATTTAAAACTTGCGATAACGGTAATACTATAAAAAAAGTTTATATGCCCGTGCCATATAATATTGGATTTCAATTAAATATTATGACCAAATTGCAAGATGATGCTCTACAGATAGTTGAGCAGATTTTGCCAAACTTTCAACCTTCATTCAATCTAACGGTAGATTTAGTAGATTCTATTGGAGAAAAAAGAGATATTCCTGTGGTTTTGGATAGTGTATCTTTTACTGATGATTATGAGGGAGACTATTCAACTAGAAGGACTTTAATATATACGTTAAATTTTACTGCTAAAACTTATCTATTTGGACCAATTTCCGATAGCCCGGATGGTCTTATCAGAAAAGTGCAGGTTGATGTATACACAAGTACTGATACTACAACCGCTAAGAGGGAGATGAGATATACATTGGTTCCGGATCCAATTGACGCAGGACCAGATGACGATTTTGGATTTAATGAGACTTGGGAGTCGTATAGTGATGCTAAAACTTATAGTCCAACCCAACAAAAAGATATTTAATAAATTATGAAAAATAATTATGACGATTTGGATAGAGCATTAAACATTGAAAGTAGTATTGTTGAAGTGGAGAAATCAACTGCACCAATCGATATTATTTCGACACAAACAGATGATATAAAAAAAGATTACGAATATACAAGAGCAAATTTATATTCATTAATTGAAAAAGGTCAAGAAGCAATTAATGGAATTATGGAACTTGCCGGTGAGGGAGGCAGTCCAAGAGCATATGAAGTAGCTGGGCAACTTATTAAAAGTGTTGCGGATACGACGGATAAACTTATAGATCTTCAGAAAAAAGTAAAAGATATTGAGGATGAATCTACAAAAACAACAAACAATGTTACAAACAATGCGGTATTTGTTGGATCGACTACAGAACTCTCTAAATTATTAAAACAAGGTTTTCTAAATAGTAAAGAGTAATTTTTTTTATTATTGTGCATCAGTTAAAATCCCACAAATCAGTTGAGCAAATTGCAAAGAAACATCGCCTTGAAGTTTCTTTTGTAAAGAAGCAACTTAAAATGGGAATACCAATTGAGCACGAGCATACGAAAGATAAAGATCTTGCTACTGATATTGCTCTTCAACATTTAGATGAAATTCCAGATTATTATACTCGTTTGAAAAAAATGGAGGCAGATGCTAAAAAAGAACATAAAAAATTTAAAGATGTAACTGAGGGCACTCTTCATCATTGGTTTAAAGGTTCTCGTTCAAAAGAAGGAAAACCTGGATGGGTTCAGGCAGATGGTTCTCCTTGTGCTAATGAACCAGGAGAAACTAAAACTCCAAAATGTTTTAGTAGTGCAAGACTTGCTTTATTAAAGAAAAAAGGTAAGAAAGGACAATCTCTGATTGCATCGGCAGTTAGGAGAAAAAGAAAGAAAGATAAGGGACAACAAGCAAAAACTGGTGGGACAAGTCCAACCTATGTTCCAACTTTTGCAAAAGGTAAAAAAGATAAAAATTACATCAAGGCAGAACCAGGAATTAAAGAAGCAATGGAACTTAACGAAGCACAAAAAGATAGACCAAGTAAGGGTAGTGGTGAAAAAGATGCTTGTTACCATAAAGTCAAGTCAAGATATGATGTTTGGCCCAGTGCATACGCATCAGGAGCACTTGTTAAGTGCCGTAAAGTTGGAGCCAAAAATTGGGGAACTAAGTCGGAGGCAATAGAAATGATTAGATATTGTCCCAAGTGCAAAAAAGACGAAACTCAATCAGAATGCAAATATGGACCAAAATTTTGGGCATTGTACTCAACTCCATCAATGTTGACTACAAATCAACTGAAATATGATATTGCTCAGGTTCATCCTGCAAATGAATCTAAAGAACCAGATCACGA
>Ga0136656_1000398_pt1 | contig 14939 bp, 19 predicted proteins | sample CPBDNA_9_FD_94862 | JGI IMG/M metagenome (GOLD analysis project Ga0136656, IMG submission 94862) | Freshwater to marine salinity gradient microbial communities from Chesapeake Bay, USA - CPBay_Sum_15_0.8_DNA (version 2) | ecosystem: Environmental > Aquatic > Marine > Coastal | place: USA...
AACTTCAGTATATTTCCAAAAGAGAAGATTATAAATCTATTGACGAAATTTCGCAGGGTCGATCTAAGGGCCAGCGTAGAAGCCAAAGGATCACTCGCTGAATATATTAGATCAGGGCTAGTATGGAACACATTTGAAAATAATGTTAAAAAGTGGCAAGAGGTTGCGAAGCATAATAAAAGTATACAATTACGAGTGCATATGGCTCACAACATATACAGCATCAACAAACTGCCAGAGTTCGAAGAATGGTTATTTGACATGAATCTACATAATTCATATGTTTCGGCTGGTGTTTTTGCTCCACAGTGGTTTGATCCAGTGAGGGTGTTGAACAATGATCAATTAGATCAATGTCTAGAAATTTTAAAAAATATTAAGTATCTAGATTTAAATGATACAGTGATAGAGAGATTGAAATATAGAAACTATCAAGAAAACCAACCACAGATGTTGCGGACATTTAAGAGTTATACTAAACTCTTAGATGAATTAAGAAGTGAAAAACTACAAGACGTGAACCCACAGTTATATGAGTGGACGTTTGGGATAAATTAAAATGAAAATAGCAGTATGTATAAGCGGACAATTAAGACAAAGTTGGCGTAAATGTATTCCAACTTGGAATAAAATTTTTAGTGAACACGAAGTATATTACTTTGGACATACATGGACAACCCGTAGTGCACCAAATTTTGTTAAAGTTACAAAAGGTATCGACGATACTGAAACAATTGATAATAACGAGTTTCAAGAATTAAGACGAGAACTAAAACGTTTAGATTTAAAAGTAATGGAACAAATTGAATTTGAGCCAGGACTTGACCAAGCATTACATGACGTAAACTATCAAAGCCAATTTTACGGAGTTATGTACGCATCTTTCTTAAAAAAGAAATACGAAATAGAGAATAACAGTCATTTTGATTTATGTATTAGAATGCGTTGGGATTGTATGTTTGACGAAGAATGGACAATACCTGAACCTAAAAAAGATACACTGCAAGTTATTCATTTAGGATTTGAACAAGGTACACACCGTTCACGCTGTGGAGATTTATATTGGCAAGGGCCAACAGATGTTTATGATGTTGCTTGTGATTTTTATAGTCACTTCGACAGGCATCCTAAAGAGTATTTTGAAATGCCTGAAAAACATCACTATGGCCCAGAACACGTTTTTATGTATTACTTAAAAGAATGTAATTTAACATTAGAACAAATTTTTCCACCAGTTAAGTTAGTAAGACCAAAAGAAGAACATATGACAGGCGGAGGTGATTATGAAACACTTTGATACTGCAATTTGTTTTAGTGGCGAACTGCGAACTTTTGCTGTTGCTATGCCACGTTTAATGGAATACTTTAAAGACTTCCAAGCAGACATTTATTGTCATACATGGACAACATCTGGAGACAAGTTACACAAACTTCCAGACTTTGAAAGATTAAGAAACATTATAGCAAATAGTAAACATTTATTAGTTGACTTAAAAGTTGAAACATCAATTAATCATAGTGGACCGTTTGGTAATATGTTATATAGTATACAACAAGCAAACTTTTTAAAACGTAAGTACGAAATAGAAAACAACTTTAGGTATAAAAAAGTTATTAAATGTAGATACGATATGCTTGTACCCGATGGTAGATATTTTGGTGATAGGCAAATTGAAGAACGCACAATTTATTATAGCATTGGCAATAGAGGACTAGTACCAAATGACTTTGGCGCTCATGGGTTAAGTGATATTATCTTTTGGGGAGATAGTCCTAGTATGGATATTGCTTGTGATACTTACCGTCATTATAATTGGGTAAGTTTTCCGTTAGCATTAAAACTACAAGGCGGTAATATACAAGATCCAGGTGACAGTATGTTAAGTCCTGGAACACTAATTTATCAACAAGCACTAAAACGTAATATTAAACTTGTACAAGTTAATCCACAATTAATGGAAACACTTTGGAGAACAAAAGTGGAACATTTAGACCCAAGTACACAAATTGAAGAAATAAGGAAGGCTTATTAATGCATCTTTTAGTAACCGGAGACAGTTGGACATTTGGTAGTGAAATAAAAGATCCTACTTTACCTGATACAGTAAGTGATTGGGATCCTGAAAACAATGCTTATCGTATTCCTAAGATTTGGCCAACTAAATTATCTAAATTAATTAATGCGGATGATTTAACAAATATATCTTATCCTGCCGCAAGTAATGATAGAATTGTACGAACTACTTTAAGTTGGATTACTGAAAATTATATTAAACCAGGTATAGATTGTGAAAATGATTTGTTTGTTATTGTTGGACTAACAAGTCCAGAACGTAAAGATTTTTATTATAAAGATCCAGTAGATAAACATCATTCGGGTTGGACAACTATATGGCCCAATCAAACTAACCACCCTTATCATCAAAGAGGTATGCAACCATTCTTTGACAATTATAGAATGTATCTGTGGAATCAAGAAGAGTATGTTAATCGTTATGTACAACAAGTGTTACAATTAGAAAACTTTTTTAAAGTACATAAAATTAAATATTTGTTTTTTCAAGCATTTTACAGTGTAGATGAAACACATATTGTACAGTGGCAAGATAAAAGATACGTTAACAGTGAAACAGAAAAAATGACTGTAGGTAATATCGATCCTAGATGGAATTGTCATTACAACGGACAAAATGACGGCTGGCTATGGGAACAAGTTGACTTAAAAAGATTTTATGGAAAAGACAAACCTCCACATAGTTGTCATGCATTTATTACTAAAGACCATGAACACAATCAAGTAATTAGTGGTATGCACCCTAATGAATATGGACATGAACTATGGGCAAAAGAACTAAACAGATATATTAGAGAGAACAACTTATGGTAGACCTAAATTTATTAGTAACGTGCGGTGATAGTTTTAGTTGTGGTAGCGGATTACCACACAAAGATTGTTTTGAAAAAAGTTATGCAGGGTTAATGGCGGAATATAAAAATGTTCCTCAACTAGTATTAGGGAGAGCAGGATGTTGTAACTTTACTATTTGGTTGCAAATTAAACACGCTGTTGATAGAGTTACTGCTAATCATAAACCATTTATTCTTGTTACAATGACCAATGCGGCTAGAACAGTTTGGTTTAAACCTGGACAACAAAAGCCTATGGGAACTGCACCAAATATTCAACATTTAAACTATAAAGACTATCCTCCTTATGATATACACACTCCTGAGTTATGGAGAAGAGATATTCCAGTTAATACAGATAATAGTATGCAAAGTGAAACATTAAGTAATTTAGATACATTTTTTGATCAGGATGTAAAAGCATCTTGGCCTCAATTTGAAAACCATGAACCCAATGCACGTTTACGAATATTAAGAGATTGGGTTGGAGATTTCTTTTCGTTTGATATTAAAAACGAATACGACTTAGGTATATTACTAATGGGTCACTTGTTAATGAAAGCAAATAATATTCCACATTTGTTTATGGGTCATCAACCAGACTTTGCTAGATTAGTACCAGAAGAAAATTATGAAAATATTGATTGGGGTTGGTTTAGTCAACGTTATCCAGATCCCAAAGGCACAGGACATTGTGATTATACTGGACACCAATTAGTATTTGAAAAACTAAAAGCAAAAGTAGATGCACAATGGCCTCATTAAGTTATCACCCTAGTTATCCACAAATGTTAGATACTAGTGTTGCTAGTAAATCCTTAGAATGGTACAGTAGTGATAGTAAAGAGTTTTACAGTAATAATTTAAAAAAATTACAAAATTGGCGTTGGTCCGAAGTTAGTATTAAATATGAATTCAATAGTTTTGGTTATAGATCAAAAGAAGTTGATCAATTAGATAAAGATTTTATATTAACGTTTGGATGTAGTTTCACAGAAGGTACAGGCTTACATGACTACCAAACGTGGCCTTATAAACTTGCTGAACTACTAAAGATAGATTATTATAATGCAGGCAAATCTGGAACAGGGTTAGATGTAATTTACTATAATAGTTTATTATGGAAACAGCATAAACTACCATTACCAAAACAAGTTATAGTACAATGGCCCGAAGCAAATAGAAAAAGTTGGGGAACTTATAATAACGATAAAATTAGTTTAGATGTTTCTAACGGCAAAGAAGATGATTGGTGGAAGTATTATATAACATCAGATGGTGAAATACATATGAATAATATTGCTTGGTACTTAGGTTTTAATAATGTATGGCAGTCTTTAGGTGTTCCTGTTTTAAATATAACTTGGTGCCCTTTTGACCATTTACAAAATTTAGAATTTCCATTACATTATTCTGATATAAAAAATGACTTAACTTTACTTGCTAGAGATCATATGCATAGTGGACCTGAGTTTCAAAATAATATAGCAAAAATGTGTAAGAGGTTATTAGATGATTAAAACTTTATATGCAAACGGTGATAGTTGGACTTTTGGACAAGAGTTAAAAGATGATAATACAGATCATCTTACATACAAGTTTTATAATACTTGGCCCTGGCACGTTGCACAAGAATTAAAAATACCACAACTAGTTAACGAAGCACAAGGCGGCGGAAGTAATGATAGAATATTTCGAAAGACTATAGACTATATTAGAAACTATAAAGGTAAACCAGAGGAACTTTTAGTAATTGTTGCATGGACTACATATGAAAGATTTGAACTTCCAGTTGCAGTTAAAAGAGAACACAATAACGGATATACCAATTGGGAATCATTAGATATTGAATATACAAGTATGCTTATGAATTCTAAACCAAATGTAACTGATAAATTAATGCTAGATTATCATATGAATCGCACAATGTTAAATAGTAGTAAGGTAAATAGTTATAAGTTCTTTAACTTACAATGGTTACTAAAACAAGTTTGCGATAATTTAGGAGTTAAATTATTACAAACATATGCTTTAGACAATCCAGAATTTGTACTAGGTAGACCCGAAGCAAATGAAAAATGGTTGGATGCAATATCCCCATACCCAATTAGTTTTAATAGACAACTAATGGAAGTTGAACATCTGGAAGATGTAAGAGCCCCCGGACGACACCCCAATGAACAAGGACATAAGTTAATAGCAAAAAACATTGTGGCGTATCTAAAACAACAAAACATGGAACTATAAAATGAATATATTTAAAAAAATTAAACGTTGGTTTGGTGATATTGTATACAGAATCAAACTTGAACGTGCTTATAGAAAAAAATTAAAAGAGATTAAGAAAAAAGATCCTTACATATACAAATAGGAATATAATGAATATTATAATCGGAATGGCCGGAGCAGGAACAAGATTCAAAGACGCAGGCTATAGCATACCTAAACCTCTAGTAAGAGTTGGTGCCACAACAATGATCCAAAGTTCAGTAGAAAGTTTAGACATTGATGGCAAGTATACTTTTGTTGTACAACAAGAGCACATTACCGATTACCCTTGGCTCGAGGAACATTTAAAAAGTTTTGCGGAAACTGTTAACATTGTTACACTTGACCATGTTACAGAAGGAGCCGCCTGTAGTTTACTACACGCAAAAGAATTTATTAACAATGACGAACCTTTAATTAGTATTAATAGTGATCAAGTACTACACTGGGATAGTTCAATGTTTTTAGAAAAATGTAAACTCGAACCCCATGTTAGTTGGGTAATGACCTACCCACATAATCATAACAAACATAGTTTTGTTAAGGTTAATGACGAAGGGCATATCATTGAAGCGGCAGAAAAAGTTGCTATTAGTAATATGGCAACAGTTGGTTTATATCATTGGAGTAAAGGTAGTTTATTTGTTGAAGGTGCTGAACAAATGATTGCTAATAATGATAGACATAATAACGAATTTTATCTAGCACCGATTTACAACTACACTTGCAAAAACTGTATTGTTAAGCCTTATGAAGTACAAGCAGAAAACTTTAGTCCAGTTGGAACACCTTCTGATTTAGCAGTGTATCACAACAGGTTTTATAAAACATGAAAAAGATAATAGATCAAAAAAAGCAGTTTATAATCGACGACGCTGTTGACGAGTATCTGATCACACTGCACAATATGACAGAAAGAGGATTAGGCCTTCGTATTAGAGCAGGAGCAGATATAGATCCTGACGGGTCGGTTGCAATACTGAGTGTTGCAGATATGCACAATGATAATAAGTTTCTTGTTAAATCAAATGGTAATGTTGTTAGTTTATATAATCACAGTATAGGTGATGTACATATTCAAAAAAATCAAATTGACAATTTGAAGCAAGACCCGATTGAATTTAAACAACCAGTTACGTTGCCTAGATATCCTAAAAAGTCTTTACCTAAATTGTCTCATGAATACGCAAGTAGTATAGTATCAATTGAAGATGAAAATTTTAAACCTGCTTACTTTGATGGAGCCGTGTGGCGTTATTTTAATAATGATGAAGAAGTAAAATGATTAAATGTTTATATGCAAATGGTGACAGTTGGACTGAAGGCGATGAATTAGGATTGCCTTATACAGACAATACACCTACATACAGGTTACAAAACAGTTGGCCCAGTATACTTGCAAAACAGTTGAATATACCAGCAGTTGTAAACGAGGGTTTAAGAGGAACTAGTGGTACTAGAATAGCAAGACGTACAATACGTTTTATGCGTGAATGGTGCAGTACAAAGCCTGGTGCAGAATTATTAGTTGTTGTTTGTTGGACAACATTTGAAAGAGATGAACTTCCTGTTGATTGGCAAGGTCCTGCTTACATTCCTTATCATAATGTTTGTTATAATGTACCAGGACACAGTCCGCAAGGAAATGATTTCGATGAGTTTTTAAAACAAACACTTGAAAAAATGCACCCAATGTATACAACAACATTAGGAAGTGAAAGTAGAAAACAAATGCAGTTTGAACGTATGTGGAACTTACAACAAATTGCAAGAAGTTTAAATGTAAAATTAATTCAAACGTTTGCACTAGATAATCCTGATCCTGCATGGTTAAAAGATGTAAATTATCTTATGCCAACTTTTATAGATATGTGTAGAAGTCAAAATTGGAAACAAGGGTCAGGTGGACATACACTAGAGGAAGGACATAAAGGATGGGCAAACTATCTGTATCAAATGATAAATGGGTAGGCTGGGATTATCCTATCGCAGTTGTATATTGTAATGGCAGAACTATTCTACAACAAACGTTAGAACTAAAACATTATGATTTGGTTATACTTGACAAGGAACTAGTAGAGCAATATCCGGAACTAGTTGAAATGTCTAAAGTATATGCAAAAGAAGTCAAAGTAGATTTTGTCGAAGATGGTAATGATGAATTGATTGTTAATACCCCACAAGATCTTTATGAGTATAATCTAATACAGGAACACAAATGAAAAAATTTAAATTAGATGATATGAAAGGCGGTTGGTTTGTAGGAAATTTCGAACCTAGTGTAATGAAAGCAAACTTTGAAGTGGGCATTCATAGACATAAAAAAGGAGAGTTTCATCAGGATCACTTTCATAAAAAAGGCACAGAAATAAATGTTATGCGTAAAGGCAAACTTAAATTAAATGGCGAAATATTTGAACCGGGTGATATTTTTATACTTTATCCTTATGAAGTTAGCCAAGTGGAATATTTAACAGATGTAGAGTTAACTGTTGTTAGGAATATTAGTGATCCTAATGACAAATATATGTTTGACATTAAAGAGTAAAGAAGGTACAATACGTTATGCTTGATATATATGTAGACGGTGTAGATCCGAAAGAATATTTCACTGCAACATACAAACTAAAAGGTAATGACCTACAACGTGCGGCATTTGGGTTAGCCGTAGGACAAAGTGTGGGTAATCCTAGTGTTCGTAATGAATACGAAACACCGGAACTTATTAGTCAGTATGCGGCAAAGATTATAAGCAAACCAGAAAAACTTGCTGGTAAAGAATCCGGCATAGTTAAGATTGCGTGGCCATATAGAATTATTGATTGGGAAACCGACGGTATTGCACAATTACTTTGTGTACTAATGGGTGGACAAATGGATATAGATTATATTCATGGTTGCGAACTATTAGACTTGGACATCGACTTTAAACTATGTGATGCTAAAAAGCCACGTTATGGATTAAGTGGATTTAGAGAACTGGTGGGTAGTTATAATAAACCTTTACTAGGTAGTATTGTTAAACCTAAAACAGGACTTACAGAGAAAGCATTAGTTGAAATTATTACTGCTTTTGTAGAGGGTGGAGTAGACTTTATTAAAGAAGATGAGATAATGTCGAACCCCTCTTGTTTACCCCTTAAAACCCGCATAGACGTCGTACAACGGGTCTTAAAAGGATCAAACGTTGTGTACTGCTACTGTATTAATTCAGACCCATTACACATACTTGATCGAGTGAAAATGGTTGCCGACGGTGGAGGAAATGGAGTGCATATTAACTTCTGGAGTGGGCATGGAGTTTATAAAAGTGTCAATGAATTAGGCCTACCAATTTTTGTACACTACCAAAAATCTGGTGACAAAGTTATTAGTAGTGAAAAGAATGCTTATCGTATTAGTTGGTATGTACTTTGTAAACTAGCAAGTATATGTGGAGTTGATACAATTCATACTGGTATGTGGGGCGGCTATCTAAGTGATGACGAAAACGAATTAAGAAAAACAATGCATATGCTATCATCAAACAATGTTGTTCCAACATTAAGTTGCGGTATGACCGCAGAACTTATTCCAGAAATTACAAGACGCTTTGGTATCGACTATATGGCAAATGTAGGCGGAGCAATCCATGAACACCCGCAAGGTATGAAAGCAGGTGCTCAAAAATTACGACAAGCAATAGACAGTGTGAAGAAATAATGAATTTTGTATTTGATGTAGACGGTACTTTATCGTTTAGCAGGCAAGTGATGCCTGTGGATTTCAGACTATGGTTCTTAACATGGATGAAAGATAAGAATGTTTTTATTGTTACAGGTAGTGATAGACAAAAAACTATTGAACAAATAGGACACGAAATTGTTGACAACTGTGCTATGGTATTTCAATGTGCAGGTAATAGTATTTGGCGTAAAGGTGTCGAAATACAATCAACAAAATTGAATGCTCCTGAGGACATGGATTTATGGTTAAACCAAATGGTCGACTTTAGTAAGTATAAAGAAAAATTAGGAAATCATATTGAGAAACGAACAGGACTAATTAACTTTAGCATTGTTGGTAGAAATGCAGTTGGCGAACAGCGTGATAATTATTTTGCGTGGGATAATATTAACCACGAGCGTTTAGCAATTTGTAAATTATTTAACAAAACATTTCCAGGATTTGAAGCAGAACTAGGCGGCAATACTAGTATCGATATTCATTTAAAAGGTAGAAACAAAGCACAGGTGTATGATGTGATTGGTGCTCCTATGAGATTTTTTGGAGACAGAATTCATCAACACGGTAATGATAAACCTTTAGCAGATAAGATGACTCATAAAGACGACAAATGGTATCAAGTGGATGGTCCTTATGACACTTGGGAAATATTAAAAGAAACGTATGCTTAAAATGTCCAACCCGGAAGAAATGAAACAACAACTCAATAAAGTTGGGCCAGGGTTTTGTTTGGCTAAATGGACACAGTTAACACTTAACTTACAAAATGGAACTGCACATAGTTGTCACCATCCTCCAGTACACCAAGTACCGTTAGATGAAATAAAGTTAGATCCAAGTTCGTTACATAATTCAATTTATAAAAAACAACAACGTAAAGAAATGCTCGAAGGTGGTAGACCTAAAGAGTGTGATTACTGTTGGCGAGTTGAAGATGCAGATCCAAATGCATTAAGTGATAGACATTTGAAAAGTGCATTTAGTTGGAGTAATCAACACTTTGATACAATTAAAAATAATCCATGGGATAAAAACTTTCAACCAACTTATGTAGAAGTAAGTTTTGGTTATGCTTGTAACTTTAAGTGTATGTATTGTAGTCCTGCAATTAGTAGTTCATGGATGCAAGAAGTTAAGCAACATGGCGGTTTTAGTACAACAGACAATTACAATAACATAGAATGGTTAGAACGTTCAGGTCGTATGCCAATACCCGAGCGTGAAGAAAATCCTTATGTAGATGCATTTTGGAAATGGTGGCCAGACTTGTATCCTGTATTACATACTTTCCGTGTCACGGGCGGTGAGCCACTAATGAATAAGAACACGTTTAAAATGATGGATTGGATTATCAATACGGATAAGCCTAATACAAATTTATTGTTAGGTATTAACAGTAACTTCTGTGTGGAGGATAAATTATTTGACAAGTTTATTTCACAAGCACATAAAGTTTTACAAAGTGGCAAAGTTAGAAAATTAGAAATTTATACAAGTGCAGAAGCAAAAGGTGACAAAGCAGGATACATAAGAACTGGTTTTGATTATAAAAAGTTTTTCAATAATTTAGAACGTGTGTTTAAAGAGTTTAAAGATTATGATAACTTTGTTGTTACGTTTATGTGTACTTACAATGCACTGAGTGTTACATCATTTAAAGAATACTTACATGACTTAATTGCATTAAGAAAACAGTATGGTAGAGATTGTATGTACATTGATATTCCATACTTACGTTATCCTGAAATGATGGATGTTAAAATACTAGATGAAACATTTGAACAGTATATGGTTAACACTGTAGACTATATGCAAACAATGGAAAAGCAAGAGTTAATACATAAAAGCGAAACAGATAAGTTAAAACGTATTATAGAATACTGGCGTAGTCAACGTAGTATTGACCATAGCAGTCATAGACAAAATTTCAAAGTATATACGCAAGAGCTCGATAAACGCAGAGGTACAGATTTTAAGGCTGTTTTTCCTGAATATTTGGGCTGGTATGATGCAATTTAACACAATTTATATAAATAATATTAACAAAGAATTTAATCAGCACTATGTTGATGCAACGTCAACAATTAGTAAATTTACTAAAACTGCTGGTGAGATAGGCATACCTACTGTAGACGAATCACTACAACAAGTAGGCTTTACTAATCCGTATATCATTATGAATGGACCATGTGAATGGTTTGAGTCTTGGTCGGATTCGCGGATTAACATCGACGCCAACACTACGATTTATTTCTTTCTATACGAAGTATTATCAGTTTGGCAAAATCACTCCAGATACGATTGCCCAGAAGGCATTATCGAATTAGACTGCACAATCAATGAATTTGATATGATAGAACGTTGGTGCTCCAAGCACAACTGTAAGTTTAAAATATTTACAAACGAATATCATATGTTAGAAGCACTTCAACAAACTCGTTATGCCGACTGGGCAATTTATCCTTTAGACACATTTAGTTTAGGTTATTGTTTTTTAAATAGAGAGCCATGGGACGGTTTAAATATGGATATCAAGCATAAAGTTAATTGCTTTACATATCGCTGGGATCAGCATAGAAATTTAGCAGTTAGTTTTATACATAACGTTTTTGGTGATCAACCAATAACACATTATCATGATACTGAAAATGTTATAGACAAGTTTTCTTTTAAAAATAGTAAGCATTATAACACTTTATTACAAGGACGCAAGTCTTTGAATAGTATTGTTCCTGTATCGGTAGATATTAATAATACCCAAAAAGTTAATATGCAAACACACAGATTACCCGCTATAAATGCCATAAATAGTATTAGTGAGCATTCTGCCGGTTTAGAAGAATATTACCGTAACAGTTTTGTCACACTTGCTTGTGAAACAAATTACGAGTATCCATGGGGACAAATAAGTGAGAAAACTTTAGATCCTATAAAGCATGGCTCAGCAATTTTATTACTAGCAGGTCCACACAGTTTGGAATTATTAAAACAATGGGGACTAAAAACATTTTCTGAATTCTGGGACGAAAGTTATGACCAAGAACTTAATCCCATAAAACGTATGGATAAAGTATTTGATATTTTATTAGACATCAAACAACAATCATTTAATGAATTACAACAAATAAGAAAGCATATGAGATCGACACTTGTTCATAACAGAAATGTTATTAGAACAGGTGAGATAAGAAAACATATTACAAAGGTTATACAATGAACATAGGATGGTTTGGCTTAGGTAAATTAGGAATGATTTGTTCAGAAGTGATTGTGGACAAAGGGCATTCAGTAACTGGCTACGATATTAATAAAGTTACTAGTGACAAAGTCAATGTTGTTACTGATCCAAGACTAGCGGTAGAAGAAAAAGATTTTGTATTTGTTGCAGTTCAAACTCCGCACGATCCAAACTACGGTGGAGAAAAACCTATTACACATTTACCTAATAAAGATTTTAGTACAGAGTATGTTAAACAATGTCTAACAGAGATTAACAAGTATGCAACAGAAAATACTATTGTTGTTTTAATTAGTACTGTACTACCTGGAACAACAAGAAGAGAGTTTGCACATTTATTAGACAAAGCAAGATTTATTTACAATCCATACTTAATTGCTATGGGCACAGTTGCGTGGGATATGGTTAATCCTGATATGGTTATTATAGGTGGTGAACACCCTGCAGACGCAGATGCAATTAAGTTACAAAACTTTTATAAAACTATTATGGAAAATAATCCACACTATAATATTGGTACTTGGGAAGAAGCCGAAGCAACTAAAATATTTTATAATACATTTATCAGTGCAAGATTAAGTTTAGTTAATATGATTCAAGATGTTGCCGAACGTGTGGGACACATGGACGTAGATGTAGTTACATCAAGTTTAGGTTCAGCAGGATACAGAATTACAAGTGATGCATATATGAGAGCAGGTATGGGCGACGGAGGACCTTGTCACCCACGAGATAATATTGCATTACGACATTTAGCAGAAAGATTAAATTTAGGTTATGACTTGTTTGATGCTATTGCAAAAAGCAGAGAAGTACAAGCAGAAAACATGGCAAAAGAAATATTAAAATACGGAAAGAATATTCATTTTACAAGCGACACTTATAAGCCAGGAGTAGAATATACAGATGGTAGTTACAGTTTGCTAGTACAACATTATGTACAAAAACATGGCGGAGTACTTGTAAATGGATTTGATAATCCGATAGAAGTTATTGTTAGGGTACACCCCGAAGATCAATTTACTGTTGATGAAAAAACAGTTGTGTTTGATCCGTGGCGTTTATATTATACTAGTAACCCTAACGTGAAAGTAGTACATTATGGAAAAACTCGCAGTCCAAGAATATCACACTCTTGAGTTAGATCCCATATGGGATAACAGTTACGAAAACTTTGAATACAAAAGAGTTGAGTATGGAGACAAACATCAATTAGCCAAATGGGAGGCATCAGGCTTTACACATAAAAATTATACAGGCATGATGTTTAGCGATCAAGGAAGAATACCGCAGTGGGCTAAAGACATAGGCAAGTTATTAGAATGGCAAGATTGTGGATACACATTTTATAAAATGATGCCAGGTGATATACTACCGCCACACGCAGATCATTATATCAAGTATAAACAATTATTTGGAATAGAAAGTAGTGATGACGTGTTGCGTTGTTTAGTGTTTTTAGAAAACAAGAAACGAGGGCACTTGTTTGAAATAGACCAGTTTAGTATGAACTGGCATAGAGGAGGTGCTGTCTTGTGGAGAGGGAGAGTTCCACATAGTGCAGGCAATATAGGATATGAGCCAAGATACACATTACAAATTACAGGACATTATTAATCAAGACATCCTGGAATTATTAAAAGATTATGGTGTGGGCTGGAATAGTCCATACGATATTATAGCAGAATTCGAAAGACGGTTAGCGAAATATACCGGAGCACCGTACGTGGTTACAACAGACTGTTGTACACACGCATTAGAATTAAGTATTAGATGGTATATGCAGAAACATCCGAGAAGAACACCCTCGGTAGTATTACCAGATCAAACTTATCTAAGCGTAGCAATGATGATTAAAAAGTTAGGACTTACTTTTAAAATCGACGAAGAGCACGAGTGGATTGGAGAATATCGTTTAGGAAAATTTCCTATCTGGGATAGTGCTAGACGATTGCAACAAGGTATGTTCCCCGAAGTACACGAAAGTGATTCAGGTTTCGAAGAGAAAGAATTCTTTAAATGTCTAAGTTTTGGACACGGAAAACCATTGACTATCGGTAGAGGAGGTGCTATACTAACTAATAGTCGCGAAGCATACGATTGGTTAATTCGTGCTAGGTATGATAGTAGAGACTTAAAAGTTTCTCCGTGGGACAAAGAGGAATATAAAGAAATTGGATATCATTATTATATGCCACCCGAACAGGCGGCAATTGGTATTGTTAAATTAGATAACTATAAAGAAGAAAACCCAATAAAAGTAAAATATCCAAAATTAAGTAAATGTTTTAAAGTAGTATAGGTATATCAATGAACATAGAATCACACAACGAGTGGGATCCTTTAAAAACAGTTGTGTTAGGTGATGTTGCAGGAGCAAGGTTTCCTAAGTATGATGATGTCTTTAATGAAGTTGCTAAACATAGTAAATGGACTGAATCACCACAACCAGTTGGGCCATTCAATCAAGACGTATTAGATTTAACTGACCATGAGTTGAGACAATTTGAAAAAGTGTTAACTGACTTAGGTGTAAAAGTATTACGCCCAAGGCAATTAGACTTTACACAAACAGTACACGGTTATAGATATTTTGCTGATGGATTTTATAACTATTGTCCACGCGATATCATTTTAGTTGTTGGTAATACAGTAATTGAAACACCTGTATTATTCCACAGTAGATTTCACGAAACAGAAGCATACAGAGATATTAGACACCATGCCATTAAGTCAGGCTGTAAATGGATTAGTGCGCCTAGGCACTGCTTACCAGTACATGAAGTATTTGATAGTAAAG
>Ga0136656_1000405_pt1 | contig 14849 bp, 18 predicted proteins | sample CPBDNA_9_FD_94862 | JGI IMG/M metagenome (GOLD analysis project Ga0136656, IMG submission 94862) | Freshwater to marine salinity gradient microbial communities from Chesapeake Bay, USA - CPBay_Sum_15_0.8_DNA (version 2) | ecosystem: Environmental > Aquatic > Marine > Coastal | place: USA...
AATTGCCATCGCCGAATCCGTTACTGCCGAGCAATTGTCACCAAGTTTCATCGTGCCGTCGGTATTTGATCGATCAGTTGTCGAACGCGTTGCTCCTGCGGTGACCGCTGCGGCCGTTGCCGACGGTGTCGTTCGCGCCGCCTCGTAGGTTGGAAACGTGCCGCAGACACGTAATCGCGCGATGCCGAACACGGATCGACACGCCAAGCCGAAGCCGGGTGACCGTTCCGCACATTTCCCGGCAATCGAGAAGAAACACGGCAAACCCGTGCGCCACTGGCTGAAGCTCATTGCCGACCTCGGCGATGCGAAGTATCCGGAACAGATCGCATTCCTGCGCGAGCGACACGAGTTTTCCCAGGTGCATGCGAACGCGTTGGTGATGTATGCCCGTGGGTCGACGACGTCCAAACGCTTTGCGACTCCGGCCCAGTACTTCGCCAGCCTGGATCCGGCCAAGGCCAGGACCGTTCGGGCAATCCTCAGGGTGATCCGAACGAAGCATCCGCAACTGGAATTGGTGATGGCATGGAACCAACCAATGCTCCGGAACGGTGACAGGTACGTCTTTGGGGTCTCCGTTGCGACCAACCACATAGTGATCGCCCCGTTCGATGCCAAGATCCTGAAATCGCTGTCCCCACGGCTGACTGGTTATGAGGTGAACAAGAAGACCGTCAGGGTGCCGACCGACTGGAAGGTGGATGCGGCGCTGCTGGATGCGATGATTCGTCCACAACTCGCCGCGGGTGATGCCACACGGGGAGCAGCGAAGTCGAAGAAGAAGTCGAAGAAGTCGTCGCGAAAGTCGACCCGCTGACGTGCGATTTCTCGTTGCGGTTCTCGACAACGGAACCGCCACCGCCGTTCCGGGTGAGATGCAGGCCATCGATGCATTCAATGACATGCTCAGAAAGAACGGCCATTGGGTTCTTGCAGCCGGTCTCGTAGCGCCGGAGAATGCCACGGTCATCGACAATCGCGGTGATGTGCCTCGTGTGACGACTGGCGCATTCAACGAGACCGAGGTGTACATGAGCGGGTTTTGGATCATCGAGGCGCCCGATACTGCGACCGCACATGCGCTCGCAGCGGAGGGTTCGAAGTGCTGTAATCGTGCGGTTGAGGTGCGTCAGTTTCTCGGTGGTTGAAGTAGAGCCACGCGAGGTTCTACCTTCGCGGTGACGTACGCGCAGTGGTACGCGGTCAGCGCGTTGCAATGGTAATTTTGAGCATTCGATGATGTTGTTCGTGGCGATCTTCGCGCAGTTCGCCGTGGGCGGACTCACGCTGGTTGGGCTGCGTCGTCGGCCTGCACTGGCGGCGGCGCTCGGGGTGGTGGTGCTGGCATGTTCCGCGGTGTTGGTGGCTGCGCGCGGCATTGGAGGTGCCGAAACGTCGTCGTATTCGGTGCGATGGTTGCCGATCTTGGGCTTCAACCTCAACGTGCAATTGGACGGTTTTGCGGTGGTGATGGCGCTCTTGGTGTCGGTGCTCGGTGCTGCCGTGCTGGTCTACTCACTCGCGTACTTCGAACATGACGGAACCTACGCCAGGTTCGTGGGTTTGTTCATGGCGTTTGCAGGGTCGATGTTCGGCTTGGTGCTCGCCGAGGATTTGTTCACCATGTTCGTGTTCTGGGAACTTACGTCCGTGTGGTCGTTCCTACTCATCGGCCTGAACGACAAGTCGACGTCGGCTCGCCAGGCCGCCGTGCGAGCGCTGCTCACCACCGGCGCGGGCGGGCTGTGTCTCCTGGCAGGTGTCGGAATCCTGCAGGTGCAGTACGGCACCACGTCGTTTTCGGAGCTTCTCGCCGCCGGTCCCAGTGGCAACTTCGCTCACGCCGCCGCCATCTTGCTGTTGCTCGGAGCGTTCACCAAGTCGGCTCAGTTTCCCTTCCACTTCTGGTTACCCGGCGCGATGGCTGCACCGACACCGGTGAGTGCGTATTTGCACTCGGCGACCATGGTGAAAGCGGGAATCGTGCTTTTGGCGCGAACCTCGCCGATTTTCGCCGACGTGGGCGTGTGGCGATGGTGGGTGGTGGTTGCCGGGGTAGTGACGATGGTGCTCGGTGGCTGGCGTGCGCTTCGAGAAGTCGATGCCAAGCTGGTGTTGGCCTACAGCACGGTGTCGCAGCTCGGACTCCTTACCGTGTTGTTCGGCGTCGGTAACCGATACGCCACCTATGCGGGCGTAGCACACATCGTGGCCCATGCAATCTTCAAGGTTGGTTTGTTCCTCGGTGTCGGGGTCATTGATCACGAGATCGGCACTCGCGATGTGTCGAAGATCGGCGCTGCGCGTCGCGCGATGCCGACCACGACGCTTGCGATGGTGCTGTCACTCCTTTCGATGGCGGGAATCATTCCGCTCCTCGGTTTCGCCACGAAGGAGAAGGCGCTCGTTGCTCTGCTCGATCTGGAACGTGATGCCGTCGGCGTGGTGGCGCTCGCTGGAGTGGTCGTCGGGTCGGTGCTCTCGGTCGCCTACAGCATTCGTCTGCTTCGAGCCGTGCTACGAAGCGATGTTGCGCCCGAACGTTCGCAGGTTGCGGCCCACTCGTCGGTGGATGCCGACCATCACTCGTCCGTCGCGGTTCGTATCGCACTCTCCGGACCAGTGGTGGTGGCGGCCGCCGTATCACTCGCAGCCGGCCTTACGGCCGCAACGGTCGGTAGTTGGTTGGTGGCACCGTCCAAGTCGCTCGACGTCAATGCGGTGTCGAAACTGGCGCTATGGCCCGGCATCAACGATGCGCTGATCACCTCCGCGATCGTCATTGCCGTGGGAGCCGTCATCGGCTGGCGTGCCCCGCTCTCCCAATCAGCCACTTCCGCGGCAACCGGCGAGCGGGTCTTCGACGGGCTGTACGACACCACCATGCGACTCGCAAAGCGCATTACCGCCGTGACGCAGTCGGGCTCGTTGCCGATCTACGTCGGCGTAACTTTGTTGGTGGCTGCGGGCGCGCTTGTTGCAGGACTGGTGATTGACGCACCGCGGCTCACGGGTGGTGTGTCGTGGGGTTCGCCGCTCGAGGCATTGGTTTCGATCGTGGCGATGGTGCTTGCAGTCGGGGTTGCAGTGGCACGTCCGCGATTTGCAGGGGCACTGTTCCTCGGGGGCGTGGGATATGCAATCGCCGTGCTGTTTGCAATGCGTGGCGCCCCGGATCTGGCGACCACCCAATTGTTGGTGGAGACGCTCACCATCGTGGTATTTCTTCTGGCACTTCGCTCAATGACGCAGAAAACTGGCACGCACGTTGGCTGGACTCCCCGGGTACTTCGCCTCGGGATCGCGGTGGGGGTGGGAATCGTAGTTCCACTCTTTTTGCTGGCTGCGCGTGCCTCACGCATCCGGCCGTCTCCGGCGCAGGAGTATTTCGCTCGATCGTTGGATGAGGCCGGTGGTCGAAACGTGGTGAACGTAATCCTCGTCGACTTCCGCGGATTCGACACCATGGGCGAAATCGTGGTGTTGGCCGTTGCCGCACTTGGCGTCGTCAATCTCGTGCGTAGGGCGGCTCGATGAAGATGCGATCGTCGGCCATTCTCAGTGAATTGGTGGATCGTTGGCTTACGAAGGTGGCCACGCTCATCGCCGTATATGTAACGTTCAGAGGTCACAATGCTCCCGGTGGGGGTTTCGCCGGTGGGCTCCTCCTCGGTGCCGCATTCGTGTTGCAGTTCCTCGCCGGTGACGAGCCTTCCATTCGTCGGCGACCAATCCGCAATCCGGAGATGCTGCTCGGTGTGGGGTTGCTCGCTGCATTCGGCACCACGTTGGCACCACTCATCGCAGGAGGGTCGCCGCTCGAGTCGTACATCTGGAAATTGGATGTACCGGTAATCGGCGAGGTGAAGTTTGTTTCGTCGACGCTGTTCGATCTCGGGGTATTCGCCGTGGTAGTGGCCGTGGTGTTGATGATTCTTCGGGCGCTCGGTACCGAGGGTGCAGGCGTCTCTGCGCATCGCGGGCGAGCAGCATCACGCGATCAAGGTGGAGCACCGAGATGAGTGTCTGGGAGTTTGCGGTCATCGCGGTGCTCTTCGGTGTCGGTGCATATATGGTGACCGAGCGATCGCTCACGCGCATAGCACTGGGGGTCGGCGTACTCGGTAACGGTGTGAACGTGGTGATCATCACCGCCGGTAGCAACACCGGTGAAGCACCGATCCTGGGACGTACGGGAGACCTCACCGATCCGTTGCCCCAAGCGCTGGTGCTGACGGCAATCGTCATCGGATTTGCCCTACTCACGTTCCTGATGACGCTTGCCTGGCGCAATTGGACGCTGACACAGGACGACGAGGTGGAGGACGATGTGGAGGATCGAATGATCGCCTCGCGCGCCGAACGAATGGACAAGTCGGGCGACCAGCCACACCATGAGGACGTAGTTCCGTGACGTCGCTGGTGGTGCTCCCCGTGTTGATTCCCCTCTGTGCGGCAGCGGTGATGCTCATCTTGCGAAGCCCGATGTGGCAGCGCGTGCTCAGCTTCGTGGCGTTGTTGTCGTCGCTCGCGGTCGCTATCGCCGTATTGGTCGAGGTGTGGACCGATGACGAAATCCTCGTGACGCGGCTTGGTGGATGGCCGGGCTCATTTGCCATCTCGATGGTTGCCGATCGTCTCGCGGCCGTGCTGGTGGTGGTTGCCTTAGGCGTCACCTCCACGGTGTTGATCTTTGCAATCGGGCAACGCTCGCGTGACGAGCAATCACCGTTTTACCACCCCGTGTACATGGTGATGACGGCTGGAATAGTCCAGGCCTTCCTCGCCGGTGATCTCTTCAATCTCTTCGTGGCATTCGAGATCTTGTTGATGGCGAGCTACGTATTGCTCACGCTGGAGGGCACTCGAGAGCAGATTCGCTCGGGTACCACATACGTGGTACTGAACGTGATTGAGTCGTTGGTGTTGGTAGTTGCGGTGGGGCTGATCTTCGGCGCGACCGGAACCGTGAACTTTGCCGAGTTACCGGCGCGACTCGCCGAGCTGCCCGACGGCGTTCGCAATGGTTTGCAGTTGTTGCTCTTGGTGGCGTTCGGCATCAAAGCCGCCGTGTTCCCGCTGTTCTTCTGGTTGCCCGACTCGTACCCAACGGCGCCGAGTTCGGCCAGTGCGGTGTTCGCCGGACTGCTCACCAAAGTGGGCGTGTATTGCTTGATTCGCGTACAAACGTTGTTGTTCCCGGGCGAGATGAGGGGTCTGGTGTTGGTGGTCGGCGCGCTCACCATGTTGGTGGGTGTGATTGGTGCAATTTCGCAACAAGACATGAAGAGAATCCTGTCGTTCCATATCGTCTCGCAGATCGGTTACATGGTGTTCGGGTTGGGGATTGGTGGCACCGCGGCGATCGCTGCAACGATCTTCTATCTGATCCATCACATACCGGTGAAGACGTCGCTCTTCCTGGTTGAGGGCATCATCGAGCGCGACTCGGGCTCAAGTTCGTTGGCATCGGTCAGCGGCCTGGCACGCCGATCACCGATGCTTGCGATGCTCTTCCTGGTGCCGGCGCTGAGTCTTGCCGGCTTGCCGCCCCTCTCGGGTTTCCTCGCCAAGTTCGCGATCGTGCGAGCGGGACTGGATGATGGGCATTACGTGGTGGTCACGGTGGCATTGGTGGTGAGCCTCCTCACATTGGTATCGATGGTGAAGATCTGGGTGGCGGCCTTCTGGGGTGAACCGTCGGATCACCGCGACGCATCCCGGGCGGGCATCCTGCAGAGCAGTCCGTCGATGAGCGTCGCAACCGGGATGATGGTGGCGCTCTCAATCGCCATCGCGATTGGTGCGGGACCGCTCTACGAATTCGCTGGAGATGCTGCACGTCAAGTTCTGGATGTCGGCGGGTACGTCGTCGGAGTTCGAGGATCATGATCACACGCTCGATGGCCCTCCTGCTCTTGTGGATCGCCCTATGGGGCGAGGTGTCGGTGGCGAACGTGTTAAGCGGGGTGCTGGTCGTGGCGATCGTGAGCTGGCTCTTCGCTCACGACCGCCCGCGTCGATACGTGATGCGACCGGTACCGGCCCTGCGACTTCTCCTCCACGTGTTGGTGAGCCTCGTCGGATCGAGTGTTCGGGTGGTGTTCGCCGTGTTGTTTCCGACACGGGAGCGGATCGCAACGTCGGTTCAGTCCGTGGCACTGCAGCAGGGTTCGGTGTTCGTCGGAGCGGTGGTGGCCAACGCCATCACGCTCACGCCCGGCACCATGAGCCTCGACCTCGATGAGTCGACGCTCGTGCTGTCCGTCCACGTGTTGGGACTAGTGGATCCGGACGAGTTTCGGCGCGACGTGCTCCAACTCGAGAATTTGGTGGCACGAGCGGTGCGAGAGAGGACGCCATGACGGTGGTCGTCGCGATCTCACTCGCGTTTCTTGCGCTCGCCGGGGTGCTCGGCGTGGTGCGGATTGCCAGCCGACGCTCGCTCGGCGATCGGGCGGTGGTCTTCGACATGCTGACCTCCGCAATCACCTGTGCGTTGCTTGTATGGGCGGCTTCCAAAGTGGATGGCCTCAATCTGGATCTGGCCGTCATCCTCGGCCTATTGGGGTTCGTTACGTCGGTGACGGTTGCGCGCTTCATTGAGACACGCGGTGAGGAGCAGTCGTGATCAGCGAACTCTCAACGGTTCGTGACGTGGTCTCCGGGTTCTTCATGCTCTCGGGATCGTTCTTGGCGCTGGTGTCGGCGATCGGTCTGTACCGCCTGGGTTCCACACGTGCCCGCATGCACGCCACCACCAAACCCGCAACACTCGGTGTCTTGATGGTTGCAATCGGAGCAAGCTTGCAGTTCACGGACCTGAGCGACATCACCAAGATTGTCGTCGTCGTGGTGTTGCAACTCGTCACCGCTCCGATTGGTGCGCACATGTTGGGGCGTGCGGTTGGTGGCGAATAGCACGCGCAATCAGGGCGTATCGATCCGCGCCGGAAACTAGTCTCTTCTAATGGATTTGCTCACGCTGGCGTGGCTGATCGTCGGTGTGATTCTCCTGGTATTCGGAGCCGAATGGCTCGTGAAGGGTGCATCGTCGATTGCCACCAAACTGGGCGTCGCCCCGATCGTGGTTGGACTCACCGTGGTTGCATTCGGTACCAGCGCGCCGGAGTTGGCGGTATCGGTGAGTGGTGCAATCTCCGGCAATGCCGACGTGGCGCTCGGCAACGTGGTGGGGAGCAACACCTTCAACGTCCTCATGATCCTCGGATTGTCCGCAGCAGTGAGTGGCCTGTCGATCAACCAGCGGTTGCTCAGATTCGACATCCCCGTCCTTGTGCTCATCACCGTGGTGGTGTACCTGCTCGCGCTCAACGGCTCGGTCGGTCGTCTCGAGGGGGTGGGACTCTTCGTCGGGGTGATCGTTTACATCGGCTGGTTGTTGCGGGGTGCAACCAAGACGGAGTCGTCGCAGGTGCAGACCGAGTACCAGTCGGCAGTGGATGAGGTGGAGGGGCGCACGTTTTCGATGTCGCTCACGTTCCAAATCGGTCTGGTAATCGTCGGGTTGTCGTTGTTGGTCGTCGGCTCGCAGTTGCTCGTGAATTCGGCGACCGAAATCGCCTCGGCGCTCGGTGTGAGCGACTTGGTGATCGGACTGACGGTGGTCGCCGCTGGAACCTCGTTGCCAGAACTTGCAACCTCCGTCATGGCGGCCGTTCGCGGACAGCGTGACATCGCGGTGGGCAACGCCGTGGGTTCGAACATCTTCAATCTTCTGAGCGTTCTTGGTGCGTCTGCGGCAATCTCCTCGAACGGAATCTCCGTGAACGATGAAGTGATTCGGCTCGACTATCCCGTCATGTTGGCAGCCACGGTGCTGTTGCTTCCAATCTGCTGGAACGGCTTCATGGTCAAGCGCTGGGAGGGTGCCGTCCTGGTGGCGTTCTACGTCGCCTACGTGGCGTACCTCGTGATGGAGGCCGGAGATAGTTCGGCACCCGAGTTGTACCGGACTGCGATGCTGATCATTGTGCCATTGGTGATGGTGGTGTACGGTGCGGCGGGGTTCCAGGGTTGGCGCAAACATCGTGCCGCACAGCGAGCCTGAAGAGTGATGCTGATGATGTCCGAAACATTGTTCGTCGGCTCATCTGATGCCGTCTTTATCGTGTCGGTGATCGGCACCGTGGCGTTTGCAGTTTCGGGAGTGATGGCGGCGATGGAGGCCGGCATGGACTGGCTCGGTGGTGTCGTGCTCGCGGCGCTAACGGCTATCGGTGGCGGAACGATTCGTGATCTTCTCATCGACAACGAGGTCTTTTGGGTCTCTCAGGAGTGGCCACTCGTGTACTCCTTACTGTCGGCGGTGGTGGTGATCGCGGTCTTGCGGGTGCGTCCTTCGATGGATCCGCGCCGCGCAACGTGGTACGCAGCGAGTGATGCGGTGGGTCTCGGTGCCTTCGCGGTGGTCGGTACGTCGATTGCGGTGGAGTCGGGCGCGTCGTACTTCATTGCAGCGTTCATGGGAGTGATTACGGGAGTCGGTGGGGGCGTGCTGCGGGATGTGTTTGTACGACGCATGCCAATCGTGTTCGTGGGGGAGATCTATGCGGTGGCTGCACTGCTCGGTACGTTGGCGCATCTCGCCCTCATTGAGGCGGACGCCGGATCCGTTGCAGCGCTCTGGATTCCACTTGCCGTGGTGGTCGCCATACGTGCGGCCGCTGTGCGGTGGTCGTGGCGTTTGCCGCGACTCACGCGGGGTTGAACCGCTCGAGCAGCGAAACGTACGTGGTTGCGAGGCATGCGAGTCTTGGCCCCGTTGGGGTGGGGAGTTAGCTCTGCTACATGCCCTTGGGTGGACGAATGATCAGCTCTTCAATATTGATTTCGGCTGGTTGAGTGATGATGTACTCAACTGCACGAGCGACGTGTGCGACGTCGCCAAAAGAGTCCGGCATCGCCTGCTGGATTTGATCGAGTTGCCCCTGCGGCAATCGGCGCTGGTCGTCGAAGGCGACCTTTTCGATGCCGGCCATAGCGGCGACACCTTCCACCATCTTGCCGTCGATGTGGCGAACGAAGTTCGTTGCAAAGACTCCCGGCATGACTGACGTGGTGCGAATGGTGTCACCCTCGAGCTCCTTGCGCAGGGTGGAGTTGATGCAGTTCACGGCGTGCTTCGTCGCACCGTAGACACCGCTGTCGCGTCGTATTGCACCAACGGAAGAAATGTTGATGATGTTGCCCTGCGACGTCGTGGCACGCATAGCTCGGATCGCAGCCTGGCATCCCACCGCAAGGGCCAGCACGTTGATCTCGAGCATCGCTCGCCACATCGCGGGGTCACCGTCGGCAATCGTCGTCCCGACATCGCCGAAACCAGCATTGTTCACCATCACATCAAGACGTCCTGTCGTGTTCGCGGCTGATGTGACCCACTCGGTGAGTCGTTCCAGATTGCCGAGGTCGAAAACTGCAACATCAGCCTTGCCGCCAGCCTTGCGAATCGTTGATGCGGATTCTTCCATCGGTTCACTGGTTCGTCCCGTCATGAAAACGTGGGCACCCAGCGAACCGAGATGCTCGGAGATTGCTCTGCCGAATCCACTGGATGCGCCCGTAACGCACACCGTGCGGCCCTCAATCGATTGACTCTTGGACATATCTTTCCTCTCGTTTAGGTCTGACAGTTTCGGGGTGAAATGTCAGGTATCGTCATCCTGACATGTTGACTCAAAAATGTCAAACTGGGGGAGTGGCAACCACCGATTCAGCGCGAGATCAGCGGATCGAGGAGATCTTGCGTGCGTCGATTCCGTTGTTTGCCAAGCGTGGATTTCGCAAGACATCGATGGCGCACATCGCAGATGCAGCGGGTATGTCCCGGCCAGCGCTGTACCAATACTTCACCGATCGAGCAGATCTCTTCGCTGCCGCCTATGTGATGTTGTTGGAAGAAGCGACTGACGCGGCCCTAGTGGCGCTTGGGCAGCCGGTGTCGCTTGCGGCTCAACTCGACGGATATCTCCAACGCATTTCTGGGGATGGCTACGCAGCTCTTTCGGCAACCAAATATGGAGATGAACTCATTGAGGCGCGTCATGCATTCGCCGCCGAGGCGGCCACGGCAGCGGTGAAGCGTGCGCACAAGGGTCTACGTGACCATCTCAAGGCGACAACCTCCGATCAGCAATCACAAGACCGCGCGCTTGAGATTCTCACGCTGTCAACAGTGGGTCTTAAGCAGGATCTGCCCACGCCAGCCGCCTATCGACGACGACTGACGTTTCTTGCAGGAGCAGTTGCTCGAGCATTGCACTAAGTGGAGCTGGGGGGAATCGAACCCCCGTCCATCAGCCGTTGAGCGCCCGTGATACGACCATCCCCGCTGTGGTGCTGTCGCAACACCGCCGGCGGGTCGACTACCTAGTTACCTAGGTCGCGTCTCGTCTTTCCGAAATGTCATCGGTCTTTCCCGACGTCAGCGTGCTTTCCCGCTGTCATCCTCCGCTTCTGTTGCCGGGCTGCGGTGGATCGGCCCCGTGCGACCTTGCGGCTCACGAGTGCTCTCCGACACCTAATGAATTAGGCGGCGAGAGCGAACTGCTTGTTGGCAGTTGTATGGGTGCCCCGTTTTTCGAGTCTGAGCAACTCGGGTCGCACGCTCGACCAGCGACACTGACGTCGAAACCTGTCAGCCCCGTTGAACTTGCGTAACGACATCAGTGTACGCACGCTTGCAACACGGTTGTGTACGGCGGTGACGCGTGTCCCTCTGCGCGGTGGTTACTCGGGCTTGCCGCGGCGCTGGCGGCCGAGAGCGCGGCGCATCTCGATCTTGGACTCCTTCTCGGCGATTGCAGCCCGACGGTCTTCCTTCTTGCGACCCTTGGCGAGTGCCAAATCGACTTTCACTCGACCGCCACGCAAGTGAACGTCGAGCGGCACGAGTGTGAGGCGCTCCTTGTTCATTCGTTCCGACAGACGACGAATTTCACTGCGATTGAGCAGCAGTTTTCGCGGGTACACCGGTTCGTGTGCGCCGACGCCATGGCTGAATTTGTAGGTGGAAATGTGCATGTTTTCCAGCCACATTTCACCGCGAGACACGTGTGCGTACGCCTCGGCGATCTGCACGAGACCCTCGCGAACGCTCTTCACCTCGCTGCCGTGCAGCACGATGCCAGCCTCGACCACGTCGAGGATGGTGTAGTCGTGTCTGGCGCGGCGATTGCTTGCCAGCACGGTGGTGTCGTCGTTTTTTGCGGCCATTGCGGTGAGTTGAGCCTAGGTAGCGTTCCACCTGATGGGTTCGCAGCGTCTCGTGATTACCGATGCAATCGAGCAACAGATTGCCGATCATGCGCGTGCGTGCAAGCCCCACGAGATGTGTGGTCTCTTGGTTGGTGCGCCGGGTGGTGACGAGGTGTTGGAGTTTCATCCGTGTCGCAATGCAGCCGCCTCGGCGATCGTCTACACGCTCGACCCGAAGGACTACATGAAAGTGGAGCAGTCGGCCGACGATCGTGGTCTTGTCGTCATCGGGGTGGTGCACAGCCATACCCAAACCGAGGCGTACCCCAGCGCCACGGATGTGGCACAGGCACCCGACCCCAACTGGAACTATGCGATTCTCAGCTTGAAGTACGACCCTCCGCGATTGCGCAATTACCGCATCGTTGCGGGCGAAATCAGCGAGACGGCCATCGAAAAGCGCCCCTAAACCAGGGCAGCAGAGTGGCGCAATGAGCCATTCGGGGCGCTGGCGCAGCGAGCCATTCGGGGCACTGGTGCAACCCCGCAGCTGTGACTGCTGACGCTCGATTCGACTCTTCTATCGGCGCAGCCGCCAGATAGATTGTTGACAACTCCTATCGGGATTTATCCCTTTCTGGTGGGAGTCCACCCACGACGTTCACCCCCTGGAGCACGACATGAGCGACATCAACGCAGTGAATCTTGCGGAGCGGTCGCACGCGAACGTGCTCGAACTCATCGGCAACACGCCATTGGTGGAAGTGAGCCAGTTGTCGCCGAGCGCCAATGTGCGACTGTTCGCCAAACTCGAGAGCCAGAATCCGTTCGGTTCGGTGAAGGACCGCATCGCCAACGCGATGATTACGCGCGCGTATGCAACGGGGCGACTCGTGAAGGGTCAGCGAATTCTCGAACCGTCGTCGGGCAACACCGGCATTGCACTCGCGGCGATTGCACGAATCACCGGCAATCCCATCACCATTCTCATGCCCGAGAGTGTTTCGATCGAGCGCCGTCAAATGCTGGAAGTCTTCGGTGCAGAAATCATCCTCACGCCAGGGCCCGAGGGTTCCAACGGTGCGGTGCGACGTGCGGAAGCACTCGCCGCCGATCATCCGGAGTGGTGCTTTTTGCATCAGTACAGCAACGAAGCCAACCCGCGTGCGCACTACGAAACCACCGGCCCGGAAATCCTGCGCGACTGCCCACAGATCACCCACTTCGTTGCAGGGCTCGGCACGAGCGGCACCCTGATGGGAGTTGGGTGGTTCCTGAAAGAACAGAACCAGGACATTCAGGTGGTAGCGGTGGAGCCTCCACTGGGCGAATTGGTGGAAGGTTTGCGCAACCTGGACGAGGGGTACATCCCGCCGGTGTTCGAGTTGTGGAACGGTCGCAGCATCCTCGACCGGAAACGAATCGTGCGTCCGCGCGAGAGCATCGAGATGACGCGTCGGTTGGTGCTGGAGTGTGGAATTTTCGCGGGGATTTCCTCCGGAGCATCACTTGCCGGTGCGTTGAAGGTGGCCAACGAGCTCGCCGAGCGCGGCGAGAGTGCCAACATCGTCTTCATCGTCTGTGACGGTGGTTGGAAGTACCTCTCGACCGGTGCATACACGGTGGATCTCGATACGGCAGCGGCCAACGCCGAAAAAGTCATCTACTTTTAGCCGCCGGCGACGAGCGCCACCAACCCCACGAGCACCACGACCGCACCGCTGATGCGGCGTCGATGGTCTCGTTCGCCGAGCAACTTCCAGCCGATGAACGCGGCGATCACCACGCTGGACTCACGCAGGACCGCCACGTAGCCAACCGGCGCCAGGCGCATCGCTAGAAGTGTGAGGCTGTAGCTGCCAACCGTGCCGAGTGCTGCAAAACCGAACTGCTTCCACTGCCTGTGCAACGCCCCGAGAGCCTCGCGTCGGCGAGTTATGAAGGTCCATGCGGACACCGACATTCCGGTCGTGACGAAGATGCTCAGCGCATACGCCGCCGGGTCGGCCGATTCTCGCACGCCGGTTGCATCGATTGCGGTGTACACGCCGATGATTCCGGCGGTGGCGAGTGCGAATCTCATCTGTCGCAACGAACCGCGCGACAATAAAAAGAACCCGACGGAAGCGATGACGATGCCGACCACCGTGATGGGCGACAACACGTCGTCGAGCAGCAACACGCCAAGGAGTGCGGCTCCGACGGCGCCACCGCCGCGCGCGATCGGGTACGACATCGAGAAATCGCCGTTGTTGTAGGCGCGAATTAGCAGCACCGAGTACGGCAGGTGGGTAATTCCCGAGAGCAGCGTGTAGCGCCAAGCAAAATTGGGCACGTCGTCCACGATCCACCACACCCCGAGTGCGCCGCCGGCGAGGAACATCGCGATGAAGAACTGTCCCCACAGCGCAAGACCCGAATCGATGTTGCGCTTGACGGCGAGGTTCCAGCCAGCGTGCAGACACGCGGCGCCGAGCGCCATGAATGTAGCTGTCAGCACGGGAGTGGACTCGCCATCATCGTTGCAGCGAGCACGGCGCAATAGCCTACGAATCGCATGGTGGTGAATCGCGACTCACCAATCGGTGTATTCGACTCCGGTTTCGGAGGCCTCACGGTGATGCGCTCACTCATCGACCTGATGCCCAACGAGTCGATCGTCTACATCGGCGATACTGGCCGGTACCCCTACGGCAACAAACCCGCCGACGAGGTGCGTGGCTATGCGTTGGAGCTGGCAGAGAGTCTCGTGCACGACCATGGCGCGAAGCTGATCGTGGTGGCCTGCAACACTGCCGCATCGGTGGCACTCGACCTGCTGACCGCGACGTTGCCCGTACCGGTGATCGGGGTGATCGAGCCCGGTGCGCGCGCATTGGTGCGCGTAACGCACAACGGCAAGGTTGGTGTCATCGGCACCGTGGGCACGATTGCTTCGCAGGCGTACGACACCGCGGTAGGGGCCACCGGCGCCGAGGTGCGGTTGACGTCGGCGGCGTGTCCGGGGTTCGTGGAGTTCGTCGAGCGCGACCAAACCGACGGCGACGAGGTGACCCTGCTGGCCACCCGCCTACTTTCTCCGATGAAGGAAGCGGGTGTGGACGCCTTGCTGTTGGGCTGCACGCACTATCCGTTTCTTGCGCCGGTCATTCAGCGAGTGATGGGTGATGGGGTGGTGTTGGTGAGCAGCGCCAACGAAACGGCCTTTGCCGTTCGTGACGTGCTCGAAACTCGGGGAGTCGAAGCCCCGTCCGATGCGCAGGGGAGCCGACGTTTTCTTTCTTCCGGCGATGTCGAGTGGTTCGCCACGCTCGGGCGTCGCCTGCTTGGTCCAGAACTCGGCGAGGTGTCAGCATGGATGTCGGGAGCCTCATCATGAACAAGTCCAAGAGCAGTAACGGCAATCGTCCGGATGGCCGGCTGCCGCACGAACTACGCCCGATCTCGTTCCAGCGCGACTTCACGGAGATGGCCAGTGGCAGCGTGTTGGTGTCGTTCGGCCGCACGCGGGTGTTGTGCACGGCATCCGTGGACGAGGATGTTCCACGTTGGATGAAGGGCTCCGGCAAGGGGTGGGTCACCGCCGAGTACTCGATGTTGCCGGGGTCGTCACCCGAACGAGTGGA
>Ga0136656_1000415_pt1 | contig 14738 bp, 5 predicted proteins | sample CPBDNA_9_FD_94862 | JGI IMG/M metagenome (GOLD analysis project Ga0136656, IMG submission 94862) | Freshwater to marine salinity gradient microbial communities from Chesapeake Bay, USA - CPBay_Sum_15_0.8_DNA (version 2) | ecosystem: Environmental > Aquatic > Marine > Coastal | place: USA...
AACAATGTTGTTGCCATTAACATCCAAATCCCCGCCAAGTTGTGGTGTTGTGTCCTCTACTACATTGTTGATTGAAACTGCTTGTGCTCTTGCATCAGTATAATATAAATTTGTACTACCTTCAGTTAGGTTGTCTGTGGTTTTTGTTGCTAATCTTGTGTCAAATCTACTATCTGTATAATATAAATTAGTTCCTTCAGTTAAATCACTTGTTGATTTTGAACTTAAATCTAAATTAGCACCTGTTTGTAAATTAACTCTGGCATCTGCTCTTGCATCTGTGTAGTAAAGATTTGTTCCTTCAGTTAAATCACTTGTTGATTTGGTTGCTAATCGTGTGTCAAAACGAGCATCAGTATAATATAAATTTGTACCCTCTGTTAAATCTGTTGTAGTTTTGCCTGAAAATGCTGTGTCAAATCTTGTGCTTGTATAGTATAAGTTTGTACTTCCTTCACTAACATCATCTGTAGTTTTGGTTGCTAATCTTGTGTCAAAATCTGTGTTTGCTCTTGCAGTTGTGTAGTAAAGGTTTGTGCTACCTTCTGCTAAATCATCTGTGGTGTTGTTGCTTAAATCATCTTCTGTAGGTGTTACCCAAGTTAAATTATTTGCACCATCAGTGGTTAATACCTGTCCATTTGTGCCATTAGTTCTTGGCCATTTTTGACTAAACAAATACAACTCGCCAGTACCGTTAGGTGTAATATTAATGTTACTGTTTGAACCTGTATATGTTGTAATTGAATCACCATCTAAAACTAAATTGTCAACTCTTATATATGTTGCATATGAAGTGCTGTCGGTAGCACCAATGGCAACGCTATCAATTGCACCACCGTCTATATTTTTGTTAGTAAGTGTTGCTGTGTTAGATGGTGTTAGATACCCAGCAGTTGAATGATCTCCCCAACTATAAGCAGTGTCCCAATTACCAACTTTTGCGTCAGTGATTGTATTAGTGCCCATGACAATATTGTTGCCATTTGCGTCTAGTGTTCCACCTAATTGCGGAGTTGTATCTTCAACAAGATTATTAATTGATACTGCTTGTGCTCGTGCATCTGTATAGTATAAATTTGTGCCTTCTGCTAGGTCAGTTGTTGACTTGCTACTTAAATCTAAATTAACACCTGTTTGTAAGTTAACTCTAGCATCTGCTCTTGCATCTGTGTAATATAAATTTGTGCCTTCTGTGATATTTGATGTTGATGGTGTTTGCCAACTTAGATTGCCATAACCATTTGTTGTTATAACTTGATTGGCTGTGCCATCAGATGGTGGAAACCAATAGCCTTCATCATATGGTGCTATAATGCCAAGTCTGCCCCCACTTTCTTTAAAATTAATATTAACAAAATCTGCTTGATAGAATTCTGGTGGACCACTTGTGCCAGGCAATGCAATTATATAACAACTAGAACCCCAGTTATCGCCACTAGTAGTGTTTGACAATGTGTCTGCTGTGTTAGTAGTAAATGTGCCAAGGACATTGTACAATACAATGTTGTTGCCATTAAAATATGCAAATTTACCTATAGCGCCACTGTTGGCCTGTGTAATAATATCACCTACATTAGTATTGATTCTGTGGCTTAAACTTGGGTCATCATACAACCTAAATATTCGTGTTGTGTTAGTGCCGCTTTCTAAACTAATCATTGAACCATTGTAATTTTTTATATCAGTACTTGCCCAATAGGCATTACCACTGCTGTCATATGAATCTGGGTATGTATACAATTGTAAACGATTTACATCATCTAAGTTGCCCCAAATAATTTGTCCATTTGAAGGATTTAATGTTAAACTGCCTGTTGGTGTTAAATCAGGATTAGTTGAAACAAAACTTAATTGGCCTGCTCCATCTGTAGTTAAAAATTGTCCATTTGTACCATCTGCTTGTGGCCATTTTATTCCATCAATAATTACTTCACCCGATGTGCTGTCTGGATTTAATTCTAAATTATCAGTTTTAAGTAGTATGTTTGCACCGCTGCCATTTGCCTGCAGGATGTTTAATTGAGCACCACTGTTTCTATTAACAATTGATCTTGTATTAGTATCATTTTTACCTAGCCAAATTTGAGGCGCATCTAAATAAATTTTATTACCACTAGCCCAAATATCATTATTAGAAATTAGATCAATGTCTGTAATACCTGTTGATATAATGTTTTGTCCATTAACATCCAAATCCCCGCCAAGTTGTGGTGTTGTGTCCTCTACTACATTATTAATTGAAACTGCCTGTGCCGCTGTTTGTGCTCTTGCATCTGTGTAGTATAAATTTGTTGCGCCTTCAGATAAATCATCTGTATCTTTAGTTGCTAGTCTTGTGTCAAAGTCTGCATTTGAAAAATTATCGTCATCTGCAATTGCCCAATTTGAACCGTTGTATTTTAAAATTTTGTCTGTGGCTACGCCTGTGGTGTCAACATCTGTTAAATCATTTAATGAAGCCGCTGAAGTAGATGCAGTTACATTGCCGTTTGCATCAAAAGCCAAATATTTGTTTGCTCTTGTGGTTTTGCTAGGAATTGTAAGGCTAACACTTATATCACCATTTGAATGAAAACTGTCGCTGTCTGTTGCATCAATTCTAATACTTTGCTCTCTTACACGCTTGTTGTCTCTTGACACAATGTTGATGTTGTCAAATTCTTGATTGAATGTTGTGGCACTAATAGCACCACCATTTGAAAAATCTGTTGTTCTAGTTGGTGTTCTATCACTAATAATAAGAATGCTACCACTTGCTGGTGCTGTTCTAAATGCAACTGTGCCTGTAGATGCTGTGCCGTCTATAGTGTCATTTATTTCATATGCAGTGCCGCCACCTGTAAAAGAAACTGTTGGGGAAGTAGTATATCCTGTGCCGCCAGCGGTAACTGTGATAGATGTAACAGCTCCTCCACTTATTGTTGCCGTTGCTGTAGCGCCACTACCACCGCCCCCTGACAATACCACTGTTGGTGCTACTGTATAATTGGTACCTGCTGTGCCTACTGTAATGCTTGTTACTGCGCCTGCTGACACAGTTGCTATTGCTGTGGCTTTTGTACCTTGTGTTTGTAGCGTGGTATCGTTGTAAACTTTAATGTCACTGGTATTTAATATCTCAAAATCAAACTGAAAATCAGTTGTTGAGTTGTTTGCTGTGTATTTTATACGCGGTGTTGTGTTTGATACTGCCATATTTAATGTAATCCTTGTAAGTATTTAGTTTAATAGTTTGTTCCACTCTAACTTGAATTGTCCGCCCATTCGTTCATCGATAGAATAACTGTCTCTGCGTTTTTGCTTACGGTAATATGCTTCAGGGTCTAGAATTTCTTCTATTGCATCAAGCATTTCATATTTGAAATATGACAACGGAAAACCTGTTGGAAATGCAATTGCGGCAATGTCTTTGATAACTTTGTTTGTCAAACTTAAATAACCTTGCGGATTATCAAATCCATCTTTGGCAACTGTGGCTGGCGCACCCAATATATCTGCTGTCAAATCAACCCAATAATCCAATGCAGGACCCATCAAGTTTCTAAATGCATCATCTCTAAATTCTTTTGATGTAAAAAAATCTTCATCAAACACATTTGCTAAATTGGTAATCATCATTTCTGCAAACGGATACACAGCCAATTGTCCAAGCACAGGTGTTCTTGTAAATGCTCGTTTGTATAATTCTGCATCATCAAATGCATATGGCATTCTTCCGCTGGCAATTTGTGTCAATTGTGTGTACACCACAGCACCTACATATGTATATGCCATCACAGTAGCCATTGATTTTAATACACCAATGTTGCCACCATCTTGTAATTCTTTACCATGCATTCTTCTACCAACAGCAAATGAAAATGATTTAAACTGTGTAACAGTTTTCAACAACGAACCAATAATACCAACTGCACTGCTGTCTGTAGTATAAAAAGCCAAACGCATTTTTTCAGTATCGCCCGGTCTAATTCTTGACAATCCATCAACATTACTGCCAAAAAACTTATGCCATTTGTCAAACAAACTTGCTCGTCTTAACACAGTTTTTCCAACTTCTCTTGTTTCTACTGTGCCGCCTGCAAGTTGAAACATGTCAAAAATTTTATTGCCGTGGACATCTTTAACAAACGCACCGTTGGCAAATGCTTGTAGAGTTTGATTGTAATCTTGTTCTGTAAAGCCATGTCTTTTTAATTCTTTTATCCAATTTTTGGTGTATTCACCTTGTTGTAATTCTGCCCATTTTTTACCACTGCTTAATGCTTCAGTAACATTTCTAGTCAACACATCATAACCTGCCGCCGCTTGTCCATCTGATAACCATGTTGATCCTGTCCAACGCATAAAATTATTTGCCCATCGCTCTGATGCTCTTTGAAAACCACCTTCTGTAAATGTACTGCTCATTGTGTTGTACAAACGCATCTGTGTAGCACCCATCATATGTTCAATGGCATAACCAGCTCGCTCTGCCGCTTCTCTGCCTGCTTTGTCTCTTTTCCAAGGTGCAAGTCCACGCAATGCTCTGTGACTTTTACCAAACCATTTTTTGTTTTCTCTGCTTAATCTGCCATATGCAAAAAATGGTTCTGTTGTAATTTGTTCAATAGGTATAAATCCCAAATGCAACACATTAATGTTTCTCATAAATGTAAATGCTCTTGCAAGTGCGGCTCTGTTGACTTGTGATGGTTCTCTAGTTGCTCTTAAATGTGCGGCAAACACTTTGTAAGGATTGCCACTTGCAAATTTTAATTCTGGATTGTTGTTTAACAATCTTTCTATTTCTCTCAAGTATGCTTCAGTATCAACACCAGTCATTCTGTTGAGTGCATTTTCTTCACTCAATCTTTGAAACTGATGAAACACTGCTTGTATAGGTTCTTCTGATGTATAATTTGATCTTATGGTGTATTCAGCATCTGCATCTTTAAACAATAGATAGTGTGATTGTCCTATGCCTCCGCCAAAATCAACATCTTTATAGTTAGTGGTTGCATCCCAAAGTTTGCCACTAATTTTGTCCAACTCCATTTCAATTTCTAACTGTGTTGCATTTTCAATATTAAAATCTTCTTTGCTTTGTTTAATATTAAGTGGATCAAGTTTGCCACGCATTTCGCCAATAAATTCATCTCTTGATAATTTTGCAAGTTGCAACGGATTAAATTGCACTCTGTCTGCAAAATGCATGTTTGTTAAATTACCACCCACTTCTAAATTTTCTGCTTGTATCCATTGAAATGCATCATGCATGTTTTTAACCAACACAGTTGCATAGTCTTGTTTTTGTGGATTGTAATTTTGTTGACGCACAAAGTTTTGTTTTTCTTCGTATATACGCAACATTGTGTTTTTGTCTTTTAATTTTTTTACCCATTTAGGATCATATGCTTTCATTTTTGCATTTACATTGTTCCAAAAATATTTGGCCATGTTTGCACTTTTTAAATCTTCTAGTCCAAGACCTTTTTGAAAGTTGTTGTTGGCAAGCAATCCCATCATTACATGAAATAATAAATCCTCTTGATTGCCTTTTTTACCTGCTGTGTCACGATATATTTTGGCTTCTTTGATTGCATTTTTAAAACCAGGTACTTTGTCTATGCCTGTGCTGTATGCTTCTTGTGCCTTAATAAAGTCATCACTTAAAAACCATTTGACTGTGTTTTCAATATCACTCACAGTTTCAACAGCTTTTACAATGCTAGGAAATTTTTTATTGAATTGTAGATCTTTGTATTTTTTTACAACATCACTGGCTTCACGCAACACATATGCAAACGCAGTCATGTCATCTGCATAACCTTTTTGTTGAATAGTATCTCGCCAAGCTGGTATGTCGCTGGCTGGTGTAGTTTTTAATATTTCTTCAATATAATTTTCTACTTGTGTTTTTGTAACCAAACCTGTTTTGTTGGTTTTGATAACAGCATCAAATTCTTCATAAAACTTTCTAATGTTTTGATCAAACACTCTTGCAACTTGAAAGTCGTCTGCATTCATTTCATCTAGTGTTGCACCACTAAAAATATTTTTACATTTCAATGCCATTACGCTAATCCTTTTAATAATTCATATATGTGACAAGTTAGGTACTCTTTGCCTTTGGTATCATTAATTATGTCTTTAAATATTTCGCCTTTGATTGCTCTGCCGTAGTGCATGTCAATCATTTTAATAACAGGTGTCATATCAATTCTACCTGCATCAACAAATTTACCTTTTTGTTGTTTTGTTAATTTGTAAACTCTGCCGCCTTCTAAAATGTATTTGGCAGTTTTTCTATCCGCTTTTCTTTTTGGCACATATTCCCATTTAGTATCAGGAAATGCTGTAATTAATTCTCTATTATCAATGTAATTAAATATTGCATCAATATCATTGTTTCTCATTCTTTTTGATAAATTTAATTTTACTTCATCGCGATATGTTGCAATTGTTTCATCTGTTAATTTAATTTTATTAGATGGTGATGCTTTTTCATTTTCTCTAATTTTTCTTTTAACAACTGCTTCTACTCTACTGTTAGGTGTCGCCACTGACTCTTGTTCTATTTTTTGAAACTGTGACACACTTATTTCACCTTCAATTAATTTTTTTCTTGCTCGTTCTAGGTTTGTGTTTGTGGCTTTTTGTAGTTTTGCAATTTGTTTTGTTAATATGTTGTTTTGTTCAACTGCTGTTACCACTTTAGGATCACTAGCATCTGTGTTGTTGTTGATAATTTTTTGATTTTCATCAATTAATTCTTGTGTTGCTTCTATTCTTTTTTCTAAATTTGATTTTGGTGCAACTTCTACTGTGTTTGCGTTGTTCATTTCAATTGCTTCTTTTATTTCATCTGTGGTTTTAAATTTAGGGTCATTTAGTATTTCAATACTTTTTAACGGTATTTCAGGTGTCTTTTTTAATTGAATTGCAAGTTGATCAAGCGGTATGCCTTTTTCTAATCCTTCTAATTTGTTTTTAATAATATCATCTTGTATTGCACGAACTGTGCTTGATACATCCCAATGTGGTGTATTCATTATTGCATTAAAATATGTAGTGCTTAACCATCTTTGTGCATTAACACCTTCGGGTAATGTTTCAGGTATTTTTAATGGTTCATATTTGCCTGTTTCAGGATTTAACTCTTGTATAAAACCTGCTTTGGTTTTGTCATATGTACCATCTGTTTTTTTAAAAAATAAATCTTCTGCTTCAACAATTTGATCAGTGTTAATTAATCTTAATCTTTTTCTTACTCCAGCAACATTGGTTGTTACTTCATAAACTTCAAATTGTTTAATACCTGATTTGTCTTTTCTTAGCACAATCTCTTGTTCTAAGTTTGCTTCATTTCTAATTGCAGTTTCTTGTGCTTTTGATCTTTTTGGTACTTTGCTTACAGTTCTACCATCTTCAATTACTTCAACAGGATCGAGATCTTTTAGTTTTAAATTTTTTTTGGCATCTAAATTTTTAATTGTAAATGTTTCACCAACTGGTAATAATTCACGCAACACCCTTAGATCAAATGCTGTTAATTTTTTTATTTCAAAAACAATTTCACCATCAGGTGTAAGTTTTGCAACTATTCTACCATTTTGATATTTAGCAGGTAATCTGTTTCCAAATCTATCAAATACAATTTGTTTTTTAGATCGTTGATACAATTCTTGTTTAGTCAACGGCATTGGTGGATTTTCAGTTAGTTTTTGATTGTTGTACTCTGCAAGATTAATAGTTAATCTTTTGCCTTTGGTGCTTGTAGGTTGTATTTCAACTCCTGGAATTGGTTCTCTAGCAGGATATACGCTTGTTTTTTTTTCATTTTCTCTCATGCGTTTTGAACTAGGATTTAAATCTGCTTCATCACTGTTTTTAATATTTGGATTTGGATCGTTATCTAATACTTGATGCACTTTGTTTTGATGTTTTCTTTTGGCAACCCAATGTCCAAAACCTTCACCAACCATGCCAATACCACCACCTAATAGTGTAGCTAAGGCAATAGTTGCAACACCTTCTTTAAAACTTAGTTGTTCTTGCCCTCGCTCATCATATGCAGGTACACTTAATCCAACTTCTGCGGCACCAAATGCACCACCTGTAACAGCGCCAAATTTAAAACCTTTCCATAGTTTTGTTGCAAGGTTGGCTCCTTTTGCGGCAGCACCTGCAAACGGTATAAGGTTAGTTTCATCTACCAACAACATTGTGCCCCATTTGACTGTGGTACCAAGTAATTGTTGTCCGCCATTTGCTCTTGCATACATTTCTTCATAGCCGCGTTCTATGTCGTAGTTACGAGTCATTTCATATGCTTTAGAAACATCCATATCATTTGACCATTCAAGTCCAGGTCTATACAACGGATGACTAGCATTCCAATCTTCTTCTGCTATTTTTTCTTGATTACCCCACAATCCAAAATTACTGCCAGCACTTTTTGCTAAACCTACAAATGTTTCTTTTCTACCAAAGTCCCAAGCATTGCCTAAAAATTTACTAGTGTCTGGTCTAGTTTGTGGTTTGTTAAGTGGATTGTCTTGTTTCCAAATTGTGTTGTATCTTCTAGCCATTATTTTCTTCCCACTGTTTTAGAATTATGTACAACGATAGACTTGGTGATAATCTTGCACCAGTGCCAACACCTGCAAAACCACCTTGCGATCTAATATCATTCCATTCTTGTTTGACATAATTACGAGCATCTTCGTTGTCCAACAAATCGTAATCTTCAAACTGTGATAGATATTCAAGTTCCCAATCAGTCCATGTTGCTTTTTCTTGTGCATTTTTTAGCATTATACCATTCACTGTAGCTTCTTTGTCTGGGTCGTACACAGTTACACTGTCAACACCTGCTGATGCATAACTGTTTTCTAAAGCAAGGGAGGCATACCATTCAGCTGTAATTTTGTTTTTGTTATCAGCTGAATTTGTTTTGTTTTTTTCTTTGTAGGCTTGCATTTCACTTTTTTGAACTATGCCATCATTGTTAGTGTCTATTTTTTCTTTAAGTGATGTGCCGTCTAATACAAATGTATTTTCTTGTGATCTTATGTCTTTAACACTGTCTTTTAAAATCATGTCGTTGTTGAAACTTTGTGTCCAACCTGTAATTGTTTTGTCAAAACCATATGCAAATGTATTACTAGGTTTTAATTTGTTTTGTTTATTTGGATCAAGTTCAACAATAATTGGGTATGTTATGTATTTTCCGTTTTCAGTTAATGGGCCAGCTTGTGTCATAGCACCACCGTTTGCACCTAAATCAGCATCTGTAACACTATTAACAAAATAATATTGTGTACCTTGTCTTTCAGCTGTAACACTTTGTAAAAATGCACTTTCGTTTTCACTTAATGTCATGTTTGTGTTTGGCACATAGTTGTTAAGGATAGGATTTGACATAACAAAATTAATTTGATCTAGACCATTTAACATTGCTTGTTCATCAATAATTGGTGAATTTGGCATAATAATTATTTGCCCATTGTCCAATGCTTGTGGATTAAATCCTTGATTGTACATGTTGTCTGTCATTTTTTTTGCTTCTTGAAAGGACACACCGTTTGCAATGTAGTAGTTAATCATTTTGTCGTAAAAGCCTAACACTTTGGCATATTCAACATGACCTTTTGATATGTGTGCAGACACAAAATCACTGTCCATTGCAAGTTTATCTACAACTTTTTCATTTTCGCCTAAGCCAGTTTTTCCAGTAGGCAAACCTTCAACAGTTGATTTAATTTCATCTTGAGTAATTATTGCTTCAAGCAATGCATTTTGTTGCTCACCTCTTGGTAGTTCTAATGCAATTTCCATTTCTAAACTTAAATCAAGTTCTGTTAATATTGATACATTGTTGTCTATTTCTAATTGTTTTAATAATTCTAATGCACCTATTCTGTTGTTAATGTCATTGCTTTTTAAATTTGTTTTAAACCAATCAATTTCATCATCATCAACAAGAGGTATAAGTTTTATATTTTCAACACCAATTTTGTCTGCTGTATCTTGTTGTCTTATTTTTAAATCATCAATTGATTGCGGGCCTTCTGTTAATGAAATTGAATCTGCTCCTGATTTTTTATGAGGATTTTTGTCATTAACAATTTTTTCTAATGTTTCAATTTGATCAGTTATTAAATTTTTAGCCTTGTTCATTGCACTAATTTTAATTTGTGTTTCTGGTGAATTATCTTCTGCCATCAACTCTAAATCTAAATCAATTAATCCAACTTTAGTTTCAAGATCATTGTGATCCATTTTTTTGATATTTTTTGTATAACTTTCAACTAATGTTGCTTCTGTATATACATCTGTAAGCTGTTGTACTTCATCATCTGACAAAAAAAATTGTTGTTGTGCTTTTTCTAAAGTTGAAAATGGCACAGCAGTTTTAATATCTATACCGTCTTCTAACGCTTCAGTTATTCTATTTTCAAAACTATTAATAAAAGTTTCTCTTTCTCTTGTGAATTTTTTAACCATGTCTTTGTGCATGATGTTTAGATCACTTACTAATCCTGCAATTTTACTGTCATCAACAGTGCTTGGTATTTCAAATTGTGGTAATGCTTGTTTTATTTCATCGCCATATGTTTTTTTTGCTTCATCAATATATGATTGAATTGTTTTTGGTTTTACTAGGTTATTGATAAAATTTTCTCTATCTTGCATAGGTGTATTTTCATATGCTTTGGTAATTTCTGCTTGTAATATTTCGTCAAAAATTGTTTGGGTGTATTGTCCTAATGTAGCAACATCAATTATTTTTTGTTCATTATATAATGAATTTAAAATGCTAAATTGTTCTGCAACTAAAGTTTCACTTTGACCAAATAACGGATCGTTGGGTTTTGCTAAAATACTTTGTTCAACTTTTGATCCTAAATTTGTAATTCTGTCTGTAGCAATTTTAACATCTTCTGCAATCTGTCTATTAAAAATGTTTGAACCAATTGAATTGTTTATTCTGTTTGACGCATTATCATAATCAATAACAATTAATTGTTGTAAATTACTAGGAGTTTTACCTAATATTTCATTTCTTAATTTTTTACTTTCTTTGTTAAACTTCTCTATATCATATTTGTTTTGATCATATAATTGTGTAAGTCTTGTTTCATAATCGTCTTTAGTTTTTGCTACAAAGGCTGTTCTTGCACCTTTTTTATATGCATCACCTCTAATAGTACCAAATTTTGCTTCAGCTTGTTGTATTGTTGAAGCTCCTGATTGTAAATCTTGAAAGCCTTGTGTTTCACCTTGTTCTGCCGCTTTTTTATCTAAATGATTTTGTGCAAGATCATTAATACCTTTAAGTATTGATCTTGTACCATCTTGCAATTGTGGTGCATTAAATGTTGAACTAATTTGTTTTTGTGATTGATATGTTGGTATATTTTTTAATGCCATGGTTATCCTCTCATTGCAAACCTAGTGCCAAAATCTAATAAACTGCCAAATGCTTGTTGTTTGCCATATGCTCTTTGGTTTCTAGCTTTTATCATGTTGCTATAAATTCTGCCTTGTGTTTCAAATGCATCTGCATAATCTTCATAAGCAAATTCAGATGCTGTATCACCCATAACATCAACAGGCGTGCCTTGTAGTGGATCAACACCACTTGCACCGTACAACGCTAGTTGTGTTCCAATTGCTCTACGCATTTTTTTCTTTCTTTCGCTTTGTCGTAACGCGGCGGCTTGTTCCATATTAGTAATTTCATATTCTGTTAATGATGCTTGTGCATTTGCTAGTGCCATTTGTTGTGATGCCAATGCCGCTGTACTGCCTGCCGCTATAAATGGTGATATTGCACTAATAACACCAAACACTGGTTGCATTGCTGAATAGATACTGCCTAAAGTTCCTAGTAGTCCTGCACTTGATGCCGTTGTTGCCGCTAACGCTCCAGCTTGTCCTGCCGCTAGTGCGGCACCGCCTGCGGCTGCTCCTGTGGCTGCGGCTGCTCCTGTGCCAAACAATGATGATAATGCTAAAAATGCCATGTAATAATCCTAACTTTTTATATTTATTATCCGCTTCCTGTTGTGTCTAAAGGCACTTTGTATTCAATTGTTGCGCCAAGTATTGTTGCTTTTAATGGATCATTAACATTTGCAGTTATAGTTAAATCAGGCCCCATGCCTGTTAAGTAAACTATTTTTGTGCCTGTATAAGTTGTTGGTGTAGAATTAATTGTTGTTGAATTAAATGTATCAAACGCAACATCAAATCCATCAAATGTTAATGATTGTGTATTATTTAAAATAATATCTGCTCGTTTTTTTGTAATCTGTTCACCACGCTGTGAGTATGTTTGCCCAACTATTACTGTTGCAGGCAATGTTTCAATGTTTGATGCATAGTGCAATCCAGCCGCAACATTTGTATAGGTGCTGTTTAATACAGCATAACCATTTGATGCAAGTGTTACATTTGCATGGACACTTTGATCTGCAACAACTCTTACTGTGGTATTAGGTAAATGATCAAGTGTTATTGAACTTTGTGAGCTTGAAGTGTCTGCCAAATATGAATCAACATAAAATTCATTGTTGCTCATTTTTTCTAGATAAACTTTGTCTGTGCCGTCAATTGTTCTTTTAACCAACACATACAAACTATCATCAACTTCAAGGCATCTTAAAAAACTGCCGTTTGTTTGTATTCTGCTCCAACCTAGTACATCTTTTTCAACATTGATTGACATACATGCCATTTCGCCATCACCATTAACCACAAACACATAGCTTGAATTTGTGTCTGCAAATGATCTGATATGTGCAAGGTCGATTGGATTATTAAGTATATGATGACTTATAAGTGTGTAGTTCTTTGCTTGATAACCATCAGTGTTGTAGTTGTATGCAAACGCTCTTAATTCTGTGTTGTTAGAAAGAAACATTGCTTCTGTATCAACAATCAATGGCTTATGTCCGTTGTCAATAATGCCGTAATTGGTTTGTCTTGTAATATTAACACTGGTTGGTGTTACAGGTTGCCCTTCCATTAACCACTCACCACCACTGGCAAAAATGTACAATGCTTGTTGTGATATTAGATGTTGTATAATGTTAACTTCATCTGCTGCCATGGTAAAATTAAAACCAGCATCGTCTGTGACAATACCTTGAATGTGTTCTTCTGTTTCAATTGTTGAGTTACCATTTGTAGTTGTTGTGGTTTTTTCAATTTCAACTGATTTAGTTGTTGGTTTAAAATTAAATACTGATGCACTTTGACTGCCAAAAATAGTTTGCGGTTTGTCTCTGCTACCGCCAAATATTAATCTGTTTTGATGAAATGTTGCACTTCTAGGCCAACCGCCTCCATATGTAGATGATAAGTTTGAAAATGCATCTATATCCCAACTATCTGCTTCTACATAATCATCATTGACCAATTCTTCATCAACTGTGCAAAATGCTTGTGTAGATGATGCCACATTGTGTATTTTTGCAAGTCCACCATTAATAAAAATATGCATGTTAATATGTCCATCAGGCCAATTTGCATTTGTCCATTGATATGTTCCGCCATCTAAATCCAATTGGACATTAGCACCATAGCTAATATTTGGTTCACCGTTTGCATGATTGGCTACAGCAGTTACAGTAATACCACTGTCAAAACTAAAATTAGTTAGAGGCACATAATCAAAATCCAAATAACTTGAAGTCCAATCACTGTGTGTAGCGCCTCGCACAATTTTTACAGGTTGAAAATCTTTGTGTACTATTATTAGAGTGTCTAGTGTTTGTGTGTATCTAAATTCATTGATGTTTGAAGTTGTAATTGGTAACACATCACCGCTTACACTATCTTCAACTGTAGCTTGATACAAATCACTTTTGTATACATGCATTTTTGCATTTGTGCCGCCGTTAGCTGGCTCAAATACCAAAACATATTCTTGTTCATTACTAAAATTAAAAGGTATTAATCTTGATTGTTCGTGAAAACCATTATCAGCACCTGCTGTTTGCGGATGATCATCAATAAATTCAAAGCCTGGTCTGCGTTTTATTCCACCTTGTGGTAGTATTAACCAGTTTTCACAAGTTCTTAAACCACTTTTGTAGATGTTTGTGTCTGCCCTTGCTTCCATGTAAGGGCCAACTTCACCTTTGGTAAAAAGAAATTGTGTTTGTTTTAATGTCATTAGTAAGTAACTTTGAATTGCCCTTGATGTGCATCAATTAAACTGCCTCTTCCAATTATCTTTTGAGGTGGATTTTCTTGACCATCAGCAATTCTTGCCTTTCGTAACTTTTCGTTAAACTCTTGAAACAATCTTTCTTGTACAGAGCCTATGCCAGTTATTGCTTCAGCCATTTCAAATGCCAATTTAGCTACCAAACATTCTGTAAAAAATGCTGGGAAACTATCTTCAGTTTGCAATTCAATGTACTGTAATCGTGCGCCACTAAATGTTGTGTAAATTTTGTTGTTTTCTACACTGTAATCTGTGTAGTAGTTACCATCTTTATCAAACACGCCAATAACTCTTATAATGTTTGCAGGCATTGAATAGACTGCTGTGTAATTAGGATCAGTAATTGTTTGACTAAGTTCTGCTAGTATAGTTTTTTGTGTAGCAAAATTCCATTGTGCATAGTTGAATAATGTTTCTTTGACTGTGTCATACATGTTTGACACAACTTGAGCCTCTCTTGTGTTGGCTGTAAAATCTGTAATGGGAGCGCCACCTAAACGAATAAGTGCCATTG
>Ga0136656_1000417_pt1 | contig 14729 bp, 2 predicted proteins | sample CPBDNA_9_FD_94862 | JGI IMG/M metagenome (GOLD analysis project Ga0136656, IMG submission 94862) | Freshwater to marine salinity gradient microbial communities from Chesapeake Bay, USA - CPBay_Sum_15_0.8_DNA (version 2) | ecosystem: Environmental > Aquatic > Marine > Coastal | place: USA...
ATTCATTATAAGCAATATTATCACTTACTTTTAACGCTAAGTCCAGCAAGGCACTCCAAGTTCTAACTTGAGCCCCCTCTGCATAATGAAAGGTAATTGTTGTTTCTCCTGGATTTTCAAAACCTAATTCTGTAAGTCTTTTGGCGGCTAGAGCCGCTGCAACAAATTTAACTGTTGAAGCAGGATACCAAGAACTATAGTCATTGCTTTTGTCAATGTTAATCAAATAATAATGTTCTGTAACGTTTTTTCCAGTAGTGCGGATCAGTGTTAAATCGCAACGACTTGGTTCTTTATATTCTCTGCCCATTTAAGTCTCTCCTTCTGCTATCTCAATAAACTTTTCTTTAAGACTAGCAACGCTTGTTAATTCTTTTTGCCCCTTTAACGTTTCGTGAGCACGAAGTAGTATTTCCATGTATTCGTCTAAAGTTCTAAATCCATTACTTTTTAAAAATTGATTGTGTACATCATCAAACTTTCTTTGCTTTGGATCACTATAAGAAGTTAGTATACTAAAAATATCTAACTCTCTTTCTGAGTACTTGTCCTTTCCTGTTTTTCCATACCAGTATCTTAAGTTGTTATTGAAACGATCTTCTATATACAAAGATTTCTCACTATCTAAAGATTCTTCTTTTATCTTGTAATTTAAATCTAAATGAACAAATCCACTAACTCCTAAAGAGGGTGCCATTTTTGTAACTTTATGATAAGAAGCCTGGCCATACAATCCTACACCCAAAAATCTTTTAGACCTAGAGCTATTTGGCAATGGGTCCTTTATAAAATCTAAGAGTTGCATTAGGTAAATATATATTACAAGCTCTGTAGCATTTACTCCAGACCTATAAATATCGACTGCACCTCCTGAAAAGTGCATAGACCTATAAGGTCGCACAATTTCTTCATTCTCAGTTAATGTATTTGGATTTCCTTTTCTTGTTGTGTATTTAGGGTTCCCTTCCGCATCTTCTCCCACCCTTTTTCTAATTATAGAAATGTTCGGAACTGTAGTATACCTTATTGCTGAAAAAATTCTTGATTTAGGTTTGTTCTTATAAATTATTTGTAAATAGTCTTCTATTTGACTCAATACTTGACATATATAAAAAGCAGACCTATCTGGATGGATAATATCGTTTCCTAAATTATAATCTCTTACTAATCCATTAAATTCTTTCATGTAAGAATCTATTTTTTGACCTGGTTTCTTAGATTCGACAAATCTTATTTTTCTGTAATATTCATCCGCTGTGTAATGTTTTGTTTTCCATTTTCCCCAACCTTCTTCATCATTGTATTCTTCAGTGTTGGTCTGTATACTTTTATATAATCCAGGATCGTTACTTAAAATTTTAGTTTCTTGGCTTTCACTATGCAGTGGAACCCCCTCGATTAGTTTTCGATACAAGTCAGAAATACTTTTACGATTTGTTTGATTTGTAAAAGCAGGCCTTATTTCTTCTTCATTGTAGTCCCTAGTTTCATCGAATCTAAAATTCATTCCAGTTGCATGAGGTTGACCTTCTATTGTGTAGGTATCCATCGAACTAATACTAAAATTATATTTTTCTATTAGCTCTCTAGAAATATAATCTCTTTCTCCATACTCAATTATATTTCGATAAGACTTTTCATAACTTCCTAAAAGCTTTGTTATTAAAGATTCCACTCCAATAAAACTAGCTCCAGGAATCATTGAAAATGCTTTTGCATAATACTGAGAGTCGCTTCGCATTTTTTCTAATTCTAAAAATGTCGTAGGCATCGATTTTAAATTGTTTTTACCTATAAGATTGAATTGGTAACTAGGTTCAATTGAACCTAAAAACTGATGTGTTGGTACCTCTTGACCTAATATTGGAATGTTTGCAATTATATTGCGCAATGCTCCAGAAAAATTAGCAATTACAGTTTTATCACCATAAGTAAAATCATTGCCCAAGAATCCTTCTGACATATTAGAAATTTGATTTATTTCATAATCAGTAAAATCTAATATGGACATTACTCTTTCATCCATAAAAACATTTTCTACTTCTTTTCTTCCTAAATATTTTTGATAATTACTATTTATATATAAGAACAATTCGTCTAACTTTTCAATTGTGGCTTTGTTTCCTACTACTAAGTCTTCGTACCCACTTACTGCAGTTCTGTCTGTTTTGTAAAATGGCATTGTTTTTAACAATGCTTTGTCTACATAGTAGGTTAAACTTGAAGTTTCTTCCCCTTCAAATGTTCGAGGAAAAGTAAAGCCCAATATTGTCCCCGCAGGTACTATTTTCCCTTTTAGCGCTGACAATTTTTTTCTAAAAATTTTAGGAATTATAATTCCTAAAAAAGTAATTGTTCCTTTATCGTTTTTTAATTTTATATTATCACTATAACTATTCGACTCATCCAATTTGACTATTTCGCAATCAAATGGCGCAAATACAAAAGAGAATCTTTTTACATAAACAGAACCTACAACAACTAAACCTTTTCTATATTCTTCCCAAGAAGAGTAGTTACCATAAGCATTTGGATCTCCTGTTTCAATAGAGTCTGTCGCTCTTCCATTGTTTACAAAGTTTATATTTTTGTATCCGTATTGTCTTTCAGGAAACATTTTAAAAATAGTTGCATTTTGTTCAATTTTTGCAGTTATAGGCCCTGCATTAGGATCAAAATCTTCTTCAGACAAATATGTTTCTAGTATCGGTTTCATTTCTTCTTCAGAAAAAAAGTCTAAATACGAATCTTCATCTTTTAAAGACCTGGATTCTTCTTTTTTAAAAACAAAACTTCGAATATGTTTTGTTCCTCCAGGTTTTACAACTTGGCTTTTTTGTAAAGAAGTTAGGGCGGCTCTTAAAGCTTCTAAGTTTTCTTTTTTTCTTTTGTATTTTTCTTCCCTCGTCATGAAAGAACGCACGCCCTTATTTAATATTTTCGTTATACTTTTTAAGTCATTTGCTGGTATTTTTAAACTTACAAAAGATCTAACGTTAAATCTCGTAAATTTACTTGTTAAGTAACAAGCGTGGATTATTTCTTGACGAAGCCTTTTAAAATCGCCATCTAAAAGATTCGGCGCATCATATAAGTCTGCAAAAGGAACGTCGTCTGGTATTTTTATTTCATGTAACCCAACGAGACCTTTATTTAAAAAATCTGCAATTTCTTTTCTTATGTATAGGCTTGCGTCTATTTCACTTATTATAAAACCTTCTTTATCGGTTTCTTTTTTTCTATTAATACTTATATTAAAGTATTTTTTTAAATATAATATTTGTAAATAATTACAATATCTTTTGTAGACTTTTGACTCATAGGGGCTGCTAACTTTTATAGTATCTTTTCTTTTAGCGCCATCCAAAGAGTATCTTTTTTTAAAACGGCTGCTACCTATTAATTCTTTTTCTTTTTCTTCGATAATATTAATTACATCTGAATTAAAAATATCAAAAGAAACATTATATATTTTTTCTTCTGTTATAAATTCATATAAATCGTCTTTTTTAAAACCTAAATTTTCAGAATATATTTTTTCATTGAAATATCTTAAATCCATTTCTACTGTAAAGGAACCTGGTGAAGTTGGGTGGTTCGTTATATTGAGCCCCATCAGTGTTGCATAAATTATTTTTTTACCTTTTTTATTTAATACATCATTATTTAAAGAGTCATGTAAAAAGTCATTTTCAATGTAAACAAAAGGGTTATTTTTTACTTGGCAAATTAACCTATGTAATTGTAGAAAAGAGTCCGGAGGAAAAACAAAGTTTAGCTGTATATGGTATACCCCGTTACCAGAAGCCATTTTGACAGATGACTTTGTTCGTAAGCTTTTAACAGAATAGTTTAACCCTTCTTTATGTACAGATATAGATGTTGGTGGAACAAAAAGATTTATATCATTTATCCAAAAACTTACTGTACCTTCGTTTGTCACATTGTTTAGTTGTCTCATTTTAATCTCTTAATGATCTTGTAACGTAATTATTAGATATTGGCCGCCGGTTATCTTGTACACTAACAAAAGCTTGACCACCAGCACTAGTAAAAGTTCTAGCAGCGTTCATTGCACTTCCATAAGTCGGTGCTTCCCCATACATCTTAGCTGAATGACTTTGAGTAATATAACTATTTCCAATATTTATTTGAGGAGCATTAAAACTTGACGCGCTTCCCATACGACTTAAACCTTGATGATTGACATCACTGTGATCTCTATTTGCAATCATTTGACTTTCAACATTTTTTGCTCGCATATCACTAAATTTTTGCTCTCCTTCAAGAGAGTTTACAGAATTATTTGCTCCGATCAAATAAGAAGCTGCTACTGCTCCTAAAGCTAAACCGCCTATTCCTTTTCCTTGTAACTTGAAAGCGCTCTTCATTTCTCTTTGAACACTTCTTAAACCATACTCAACTTTATCATAATCGATTCCTCCATCAGCTCCTATGAAACCTCCCTCTAACCCTACAGAAAGTAGTTGGTTAAACTGCCTCAATGTAAATAAATCTGAAGAATTCATAATTTCTTGCAACCGCTTATCAGATCCAAAAGACAGTATATTCCTCTCCTTTCCTATTCTTGCCATTTCATCAAAAGTACTTCTTAAATCTCCTCCTGGTAACACTACACCTTCTAAAGCTTTTCTAATTTCTCTTGCTGCAACCCCATCTGGCAAATCAGCAAACTCTACATTTCTAACTGAAATGTCTTCACCGCTAGCAGAAATTGTTTCTCTAAATATATTTTGCTCGAAAAAATTTGCTAAAGCTTCTCCTGAACCACTAGAAAAGCTCTGTTTCATTGCAGACAAAAAGTTATCTGCAACATTTGAAGCAATGCCAAGTTTTTTAGATTTAATTACTAAGACTTCTTGAGCTACTGCTACTAAAGAAGCACCTGCTCTTACTCTTCTGAATATTTCTCCAGCATCCCCACCATTTGCTGCAGCTTCTGATGCGCCCTGAATCAAGGAAAGCATTCCTGCTTTGACTTGAACGTCAATTGGACCCACATCTTTTAATATCTTTTCTTTGCTGTATTCATCAAGCAAAGAGGTCTCTAAATTCATGTCTGCGACTCCTAATCTGTCGCCAAATTTAGTCATACCTTCGCTAAGTAGTTGCATATGCATTAAGTACTCTGCACCAGCTTGATAAAAACCATGAAAGCTTGCATTTGATTGTTGAAACTTTTTTCCTAGGGCTCGATTTGTATCATGGTAAATTTGATAAATATCAGCGTCGAAGTCACCAATCATAAAACGAGAAACATCCATTCTTCCGGTATATTTGAAAGTTTCTCCACTTTTATTAAACAATTCTGCCTCTATATTTATTTCTGGAAACCTTACTAATCCTCCACCATGAGCTCCATCTCTTCCGTGTTGTTTTAGCATTCCTAAAAATAGCCTGTCTATTTCTTGTCCAACTGTGACCTTCCTTTCTTCGCCTCCATAATAAGCTGTCATACTTTCTTCTAAACGACCTTTAGTTTTTTCTAAAAGGTCTTCAAAACTTTCAATTCTTCCTTCTCCAAGATGGGATTCTAAAGCACTTAGAACAGTATGCGCTTTATTTTCATTAACTAGTTGAGCAGCTCTTATTCTTCCTTCATCTGTTTCTTTAAGTTTATCAAATGAAATTTTATGTTCATCTGGAATCTCTGAACGAATCGCTCTCATTTCATCTTCAGTTAATTGAGTTGGCCTTTGCTCAAAGTCCATCTTGTCTTCTGCTATTGAAGCTTGTCTAAAATCTTCAAAAGCACTATGATTTTTATAAAATTCTTCTACTTCGCTATCAATTGCTGCTCTTTCTGCATACATTTGATGTGCATAGTTTTGATTTCTAAAAGCATCGATTTCATCTTGATAGCTTGTTAAGTTTGCATCTCGTATTTCTTGTTCTATTTGAGCTAATCGTAACTCTTGATCTTCTGTTGCAACGAAAGATCTACTTACTTGTTCAGTTCTTAAGTATTCCCCATCTTCACTGAAAACACTTTTTCCATAACTTATTTGTCTATATAAATCCTGACCTCCTTCAAGAAGAGATAATGTCGCTCTGCTTAAACTGGAAAAACGTTTTCCTTCTCCAATGTTTTCTTCAAAAAACGTCAATAGTCTTCCTTCTACGACGTCTCTACTTGCAAAACTGCCTGTATGCATTCCAAAAAATCTATCTAAATGAGGCATATCTACGTTATAGTTACTGTATCTATAATCCATTATGCCTTGAGCAGCTATTCTTCTATTAATATTTAAGTGTTTTGCTACATCAGTTCCTTCTTCTGATGTTACGACAGAAGTTTTAAGACTCTCTAAATCAACAAGAAGTCCTTTTCTTTCTTTGATTTTTGCTTTTTGCTCTTCGGTCAAATAGGCTCCGTGATAATTTAAATCAATAGAATTACCTTGCAGACTTGCTGTTTCTTTTGCGATTGTCTTTCTTAAAGCAACTTTTTTCTTCTCTAATTGCTTTATTTCTGACTCTACTTCTGCAGTTTGAGGCCCTTGCTTTAAGCTATCTATTTTACTTTGTATTTTTGCTAAAGACTCTTCGCTTCCTTTTATTCCTCCCTCTATCGCTTCTATTTGTAACTGTCGTCTTAAAATATTTATAGTTTTTGCTCTTTGCAAAAACTCAATAGGTGTTGCTGGTTTTCTTCTCATTAAATCATCATAAGAAGCTTCAAGCTCTAAACCACTTACTTGCTTGTTTACTTCTAATCTTGAAACAACTAATCTTCCGTTTTCATCTAATTTGAATTCAGTTGCCCATAGCTGTCTTGCAGATATTCTTCCTCTAGTTTTAAAACGAGTATCATCAGTTATTTCAACGTCAAAATTTCCGCTTCTTACAGAAAAGTCTTCATGTATAGACGCTCTTAAATTACCATACTCTGGTGAAACTGGTGTAACCCCTATTTTAAAACCATATTCTGTTTTCGCTTTGCTTACATGTTCTATGGTTTGCTTTGTTTTTTCTAATCTTTTTATTTCTCTCTTAATTTCTTCTTTATCTTTTTTAGAGGCACCTTTTAAAGATTGTTTAAGTAAATAAATCCTATCATCAGCTTCTGATATTAAACTTCTTAAATTATCAAAAACTTCGCCGCCACTATGTTCGTTAATTATAGTTGTCGCAGCAGACTCTAATCTTCTTCTTAAAGCCCTATCATATATTCTTGAGCTGCTACCTGTTAACCTATCGTAAGGCTCTAAACCTCCCTGTGAGAAAGCAACATTTATAGCATTGATTCTTTGAGCTTCCATTTTAGTAGCTTCTGCTAACTCTCCAAGCACATCTCCTTTTGCTGCTTTTGCAGCACCTCTTTCAGCTTCTACTCTTTTTTTTAAATCTTCAAAGAAAGTTTCTTCTTCAACTAAAGCAGCTTGCATTCTTGGATCCGCACTGCCTACTCGTTTAAATCGAGTCCCTTTTTCTTCTTTTCCTGTAGTCTTGTTCTTGTAAGTATAATCCTCTTCTATAAGGTTTCCTTCAACATCTCTTGCTAATTCACCTCCTATTACTGTTCTAATTCTTTCTCTTTCAGCGATAAGAGCTTTTCTTTCTTCTATATATCTTTCATAAGCTGGTAAGTCTATAATTGTTCTGTTTCCGATGTTGAAAGCATCAATTCTTTTTTTCATTATTAACTGACGACGTTTTTCTTTTTGTAAATTTGTTCCCTGTTCATCTAAAAACGTCCCTCGATATTCTCTAAAATACTTAAACATTGCGTCTTGATTTCCTTGAGCAAAATCATAACGCAACAATTTTATTCCTGGCAAATAGTGTGTAATAAATATGTTCGGGTTTCTCATGCCAAGCCCTGTTGGGCCTGTCATGTTATCTTTATACATGCCAAAAAAGAAATCTTGTAATCTTGCAGCAGTCCCTTTTCTCGCTGCAACCCTTGATTCTTCTGCCCCCATTCCTTCAGATTGGTAAGTTCTCATTAAGGCTTGTTCGTATGTAGTCATACCATCCATAAATGCTTGTGCATCTAAAAATAAAGCATAACCTTTGTTTTGGTTAAAAGCTCTTAATAGTCCTGCTCGATTTGTGGTTGCATCTTCAAATAAAGTTGATCCGGCTTCGGTTAAACCGAACTTAAAACCAGATCCCATGTAAGATCCAGATCCTAGCATTTCTCCTGAAAGGCTTTGTCTTATACCACTCCCTACAACAGTACTTAAAAGTTTTTTACTTTGATCGAAACCCCTCAAGTGCTGCTCAAATTCTTCCATTGTTTGAGCTTCTGACAATCCACCTATAGAAGAAACTAAATCTTGCAAATAACGATTGTATTCGCTTTCAATTGCTACTGATTGACCTGCATTTCTAATTTTAAATCCAGAAAAGTTTTCTAATGTATCTGATCCTGGTAAAAATATTTTAGTTCGGCCACCTAGTTTTTCTTTTACCTTGTCTAATTTTTCATGGCCGCTAATTATGGTTTCTAAATCTACTATTTGGCCTTGTTTATTTTGAGAAAGAAAATCTATCAATTTTCTTTCATCTCCCTGTCCGTAGCTAAAAAGTTTTCTTGTGTCTTCTTCTGAAAGTGTTTCTAGTCCTTGAATGCTACCAAGCATTCTATTCATATCTATATCGTTTAAAGGAGACAAAGACATCATTCCTAAGTGCATTCCAAAAAGGCTGCTTGCTTTGCTTTCTACGCCCTTTTGTCTTACAAGTAGTGACGACATATATTTTGTAGCTTCTTCTTGGTTTAAATTAAAATTACTTCTTAAAGAAGTATATGCATAATTAAAAAAACGTGGCTCAACTCGAGCTAAGTTTCGCCCTAATTCAGCGTGCACCCCGCCTGTAGTTCCATATCCTGCAGCAATTACAAAGCTTGATTTTAAAGCTTGATTGAAAGCATCACCACCGATTCCTAGCCGATTCAATGTTCTTTGAAAAACACCTTCTGCTTTTCTTCCAGTTGCATCTGTCGTTTCTAAAGTGTATCCAAACTTTTTTCCGTGCTCTTCAATGCCTCCTAAAATAAATCCTAAAGTTTTATCATCGACAAAACCACGGCTTTCTCTTACTGTTGTCTCTACAACGGCATCTAAATAAGCACCTCTTCTATGAAGCACACTGGCCTCTGCTAAAGAACTATAATCGACTCCATATAAAGATTTAATTCTTCCTAAGTAGTCACTTTCCCTTCCGATCATTCTTTCCATACTAGTTGTCAACGACCTTGAATCTACTCCACTCATTTCAAGAGCCCCAAAAGCTCCACTACTAAGATTGTATACAGATTTATTTAATTGAGCAGTAGAAGACAATAAAGTATTATTCATATTGCCACCGAGCGTGTTAAAATATGAGTCATGCACGCTCATGCCTAAAGTACTATCTATGGATGTTATTTTTTGATTTAAACCTGTTTCAGTTAAATTCAAAGTTGTGTCTTTCACTAGCCAGCTAAAAAGTTTTGTATTCATGTTTGTGTTGTTCATTTGACCAACAAGAAAAAACTTATCTCTTCCGCTACCTGATCCGTGCTCTACTAAACTTAAAGTAAAGCCCTCCATACCTCCTCTTCTTTTTATTCCACTAAAATCAGCATCTAAATGGCCTAATAAAGCAATGCCTTCCCTATTTCCATAAGTTTTGAAAAAATCTTCTATAGATATATCTATGTATCTTGACGGATCTTTAACCTCAACGCTGCCAACTCGAATCCCTTTATGGCCAGAAGGATCTCTTGCCAGACCTATCAATCTTTGCATCAGCTTTGTATCTGCGATGCCAGATTCTACTACTGTTTTTGGCATTGAAGTAGAAGTTGTAACTTTTCCTCCAAAATAAGAAACACCTTCTGCAAGACCTAAAGCTCCAATAGCAGTTTTTTCTTTTACAAATATTCCTGCTAGATTAAGACCAACGGTAGCTCCAGCACCTCCGCCTTTTTTTATTCCCAGAAGATTTCCACTTTCTGCAGAAGCTACTGTTGGCAAGTTAGCACGGCCAAAAGTGTCTCTTGAAAAACCTAAAAAATCTTGTTCAGCCCCTCTTAGTCTTTCTATAGCTTCATACCTACCAAACATTTGCCCTTCACGGGCGGTTTGAGGAAGCAAGGCTCTATCTAATCTTCCATAAACCTTTATCGCGTTAAAAGGATTTATGGTCTCTCTACCAGCAATCATCCTTGTGCCTATATTTCCGTATAAGCGCATTTGATTTCTATTGAAAGGGTCTTCATATCTAGCTGTCATAGTTTGAGCAGCATTCGCTCCAATCAATTCTTGAGGAAAAAATCCTAAAAGATTTTTTACAGCAGTTCTTTGTTCAGAAAAAGAAAACCCTTCAAGACCTGCAACCACAGCATTCGAACCTTGCATTGCTCTTGATGTTTTTAAAGTGCTATAAAGCCTTGGTGATACAAGACCTTCATACTGACTGCTCATTGTTCTAGGAGAGTCTAGTCCAAAGTTTCTTTGCCATGCTGTAATATCATTTATTTCTCTTTGAGAAAGCCCAGCAAATCTTCCAGGGTCCATAGATAATATTTCATCAAAAATATATTCGTTAAAACTTACAATAGCTTTTCCTGCTCTTGCTTCGTCTAAACTTCTAAACGGAGTCTCAGAAAGACCAGCACCTCTTAAAAGTTTATTCGCTCTAAATACTTCATTGGGGGCAACGTAACTTGACCCGCCAAGCTCTTCTGTTGCTCTGTAAATGACATTGCCAAACTCATCTCTTCCTAAAAACAATGGCACATTAAATATTTTATTATTTTTTAAAGTAACTTGAGCATATAATGAAGAAGCGTTGCCACCTTCGTTAATTGACCTTAATGTTATGTTGTTTGCAGCTCTTCCAAAACGACTGTTTAGTCGCTTAAAGCGATCTCTTATTATTCCTTCATTTTGACTATTATGAGAATTAGCAAAATATTCATTTATGTTATTTAAGGTATTTGAATGCTTTTGTCCTGGCACAGAAATAAAAGTATTTGATTTCCTGCTTTCTGCTGCAAAAAGTTCAATATTTGCAGCATACTTTTGATAATTTTTTCCGAATCTTTCTAAAGCCAACTCATTCGAACCAAAAGCATCTCTAAAAAAACTAGTCAATGTTTGTCTGTCTTGCAGAGCTAAAGCTTGATCAACTTTCATTCCAGTCGTGTCGCTTGCCATATTGTACATTCTACGCAAAGCGTCATCTATTTCTGATTGGCTTTCTCCTCCAATTAATTCCTCCTCTCTTATTGAATCAAATAAAGCGCTAAAAAAAGCTCTAGCCTCTCCAGGGTTTTTTATTCCGTCCGACCCTTCAGGGAAGTAGCTCTCTATATCGTTTAAAAACCTTTCTCTTAGGTTTTGTATTGCTACTGTTTTGTTTCTTTCCATAGTCTCTTTTAAGAGATCTACGTTTGCTTTTAAATCCTCACCTACTTGCCTTAATTCAGGAGTTCCGCCCATTTTGGTAATAGATTCTGTTGCTTTTTTTACATTCCCTATATCGTCAGAACTTATATTTTTATAGCCTAAGTAACCTAAAAGAGAAGCTGTAGTTACTCCTTTTAGTATTTCATTTCTTTTTTTTTCGTTACTCATTTCAACCTCTTAAACTAGCGCCAATTAATGAGCTCAATTCAAACGAACGAGAATCAGAATAATTTAAACTTGCTCTACTGACTTCACCAAACCCTTGTGAACTATTAAAAATATACCCGGAAGAATCCATCGGCAACATTTGAGAGCCCCGTATAATTTTATTTCTAATAGACCTTCTTGAAGGTCCATAACCATTATACATGAACATTTCAGATCCTTCTAGATAGGGCTTTCTTGAAGCGTTTCTAACTTGTGATTGCCATGCATCATAGTCGTGGACATCTTCTCCTAAAGAATCGATATACTTCACTTTTACGTCATTGATATCTACGTCCTTGTGCCAGCCTATCCAATCTGCTCTTGGCATAGGAGAATGTTTCATTTCTCCTTCTAGATTTCTATACCTCTCGTACATATACTCTTCATTTATTATTGCTTTTGATGAAGTTAACATACTTATGTCTTCGCCACTGTCTATTCTGCTCCAAACAGACTTATAAAGATGAGCTTGGTCTTCCGGTACCAATTCTAATATTCTTTCTCTGTCTTCGCCTTCTGCATGGGCAAAAGCATCAAAAAATCTTTTTTCTTGTGTTGGCAGCGACAGGTACATTGACAAAGCGTCTCCTTCAGGATTCACTCCCGTCCTTGTTCTTGCTGCCAAATTCATATAACGAGTTCTATCTTTTGGATTACCTGCACTTTCCGCCAGACGCATATATTTAATAAACTGCAACTTATCAAAATGTGCATCTACTTCTTCTCTTTTCTTAACATGCAAAGGTTTTCCATCCCACCCAAGAAAATTTGCTGCAGAATAAAGAGCTGGTCTAAACCAGTCTCTTATGGGTGCATCCCAAAAAGAGTTAGAAGTATTATAAACTCTTTCCATTTCATAAGTTTCTATTGCGTCTCTAGTATGACCCAATAGTTTTGCACTCGGCCTAAACCCACCAGGTATCAAATTTTCTAAAGCTGCTGAACCTCGCCTCAAGGTTTCTGTCGCAGACAGATATCCACTTGAAATAACATCAGATATAAATGGAATTCGTATTGCATTTTCATGAATTATATCATTCCTTGTTGCAGCTAAACGCTTATGATGCTGCTCAGAACTTTGTTCGAATAACTTTAATTCATGCTCGGTTAATGCACCGCCTATCTTTCTTTCCATAAGCTTGTTCCTTAACCTTATGGTTTCTCTAGATTGCGGAGCTATGTCTGATAATATTTTATATTTATGTATATCTGGATAGTCTTCAGGGTCCAAACCTTTAACATCAGGATTTAACGCTTCATATCCTTTTCCAGGTAATCTTGCATACCCGCTTTGAATAAGTCTGTAAGGATCCCCTCTTTTTAATTTCTCTGGAATATATGAAGGCATATTATTCATGATTGGATTGTAAGTTTCGATTTCAGCTCTAGGTCTTGGAAACAAACGTCTAATAGGCTCGGATAAAAATCCGAAACCACCTAGCTCTTTGTCCCAATAAGACTCAATTGCAGAATCCATCATATTAGAATTTTCCATTACATACTGTCTTGTTCCCAGAACTTCTCTTCCCGTAAACATTTTTTGCAAAACATTTTTTGCATAACCTGTAAGACCTTCTATTTCTCTAAAGGTGTATTGAATTGCACCTAATGTGTGCAGCCCCCCATAAGGGCTGCTAGGCATTCCCGGACCAATTTCACCTAAATCAGGTGATGATCCGTAACCCTTGATGTAGGCTATTTCTCTTCCACTTGGCCCCTCTCTATAAAGTTCGTCTTCATGCATTAATTTGGTAGGCTTGATTACCCTACCTATTGTTGCGGATAAAAGCTTTCCAAGTACAGGAACATCTTCAAATGCCGCCCCACTCATAGGATAGGGGCGGTTATAATAGTTCTTTTCCTCTAGATGGTAAGTAAAATTCTTTAACATGAATCTTGTTAAAGGTGAATATTCTTCAACTTCGTCTCCCCAAACAGACCTCTCTTCAGCTTTAGTCATTAAATTTTGATAAGCATGTGGCCTGAAATAAGAAGTTTGCCCGCCTTCATAAGGTGTGCCACCTGCTTCCCACCATCTTCCTTTTTTCACTTCTACTAATTTTTCACCTGAATAAATTGCTTTTAATTCATCAGGATCTTCCATCATCCCAAAAAATGCACCTGTCATCATTTGGTGTAAAAAAGTAACTCCTAATGTTAAAGCACCAAATCTTTTTACAATTGGCGACGCGTTTAAACCTTTAGCTACTTCTTCATAAGTTTTTAATACAGTCTTTCCGTTGACAACTTCTGCGGTTCTTTTACCAGCTATTTCAATGTCAACTTCTCCTGTCATTGTAGCGCCATAAAAAGAGTGATATATTTCAGCTCCAAATATTTCTAATCGTCGCCCTATAGACGACAGGATGTCGTTTCCAGTATATCTGCTATTGATACTTTCGATTCTTCTTAAAAGTGATTCATTGACTTCGTTTCTTACTTTTGTAGCTTTATAAGCCTCTGAAGCTTGTAAACCGCTTATCTTTTTTTCAAAATCGAGAATATCATTTTTTATTCGTCCTAAATCTAAATCATCAGAATAAAGACTTCTGATTAATTGTTCATTATCTTTAAAAAAGTTTTTAAGAAGACCAAGCTGCTTATCGCTCATCTCTTGAGCGCTGCTGCTTCCTAAGATTTTTTCTATTCTACCTTGATAATCTATTACTCTAGAATCATCTGCTCCAAGTTCTAACAATCTATCAGCAAATGGATTTAATTTTTTAAATATCTCACTTGGCTCAGAGTGCGTAGGGTAAAGTATATCTAGTATTGGTCCTTTTACTAAATCACTACTTTTTTCAGGTACTTTTACTTTTCCACTTTTGTCTGCAATGAAACCAAACCGCCCTTTAGTCAGATCATCTAAATGTCTAAAAATCTCTTGTCCAAAATTTAAGCTTCCTTTTTCAGAAGCTTCGATGAAAGAACGCCCATATCCTGCATAAGAAAGAGCCGCAACACCTAGACCTAAATATAATCCTGTAGTCAAATTGGTGAATCCAGGTAGTGCTCCTTCAATACCTCGCCTGATATAAGACAAACCTGTATACTTCCCAATATAAGATCTACCTATATCTAAGTTTACAGCGGTTG
>Ga0136656_1000418_pt1 | contig 14716 bp, 11 predicted proteins | sample CPBDNA_9_FD_94862 | JGI IMG/M metagenome (GOLD analysis project Ga0136656, IMG submission 94862) | Freshwater to marine salinity gradient microbial communities from Chesapeake Bay, USA - CPBay_Sum_15_0.8_DNA (version 2) | ecosystem: Environmental > Aquatic > Marine > Coastal | place: USA...
AAAACCTCTTCTTTTAGATAATATTAAATATGATGCAACTGATTCTATAACTATAGATCAAAGAAATAATAAAATTATACTTTATAACAATGCAAAAATTGTTTATGAAGATATAGAGTTAACCTCTGGACTTATAATTCTTGATTACAAAGAAAATATTGTTACAGCTGGACGAATTGCTGATAAAAATGGAAATTTAAGTCAATATCCAACTTTTAAACAAGGCGGAAATGTCGTTAATCCTGATTCTATAAAGTATAATTTTGATAATCAAAAAGCTTTAATATGGAATTCAAAGTCAGAAGAGAATGGGATGAATATAATATCTTCTTTGACTAAGAAACAGAATGATTCAGTTTATTTTTTAAAAGATGGAAAAGTTACAACTGGTGGAAATTTACTTGGAAATGAATCTGAAGAGGCTGATTATTTCTTTAAAATTAGAAAAGGAAAATTAGTTCCAGGCGGAAATATTGTCACAGGGTTTACTAATTTATTTGTTAAAAATGTGCCTACCCCAATAGGTCTTCCTTTTGCATATTTTCCATCTCAACAAACAAAAGATTCTGGCTTTATAATTCCAAATATTAATGAAAGTAATGAAAGAGGATATTCGCTTCAAAATGGAGGATATTATCTTCCAATATCAGAATTTTTTGATCTTACATTATTAGGAGATTACTATACAAATGGAAGCTATGGAGTAAATATTAGCTCAATATATAGAAAGAGATATAAATACAATGGAAATTTCACTATTAGATATGAGAATCTAATAAATGGAGAAAGAGGATTACCTGGATATGGAAAATCTACTGTATATAATGTGAGATGGAGTCACTCGAAAGATACCAAATCATCACCTAACTCTACCTTCAGTGCATCTGTGAATTTTGGTAGTAGCGACTATTTTAGGCAATCTGTTAATCAATTGAACACAGGAAATTTTTTAAATAATAATTTAAGTTCGTCTATTTCATACTCTAAAAGTTTTCCTGGTTCTGCTGGCGTAAGACTTAGTTTAAACGCTAATATGTCTCAAAATACTCAGTCTAAACAAGTAAATTTAACTTTACCTACTTTGACTTTAAATTCCGCAAGATTCTATCCTTTTGAAAGAAAAGGTAGATCTAAAAAAGGATTTTTTCAAAATATAAATATTCAATATTCATCAAAAGCAGAAAATAGGGCAATCTTTGCTGATGATTTGCTTCTAAAAAAGGGAATGTTTGAAAATGCTAAATCTGGTGTTCAACATGATATTCCATTTACTACTAACTTTAAGGTTTTTAAACATTTCAGTGTTAGTGTTGGAGGTACTTATAAGGAAGTATGGAGCGGAAAGACTATAAAGTATAACAATTATGATGAAGATTTAGGAGTGGTAAAGGATACAATTTCTGGTTTCGATAGATATGGAATATATAATTATAACGCTAGTGTTACAACAAAAATTTACGGTATTTTAAATTTTAAACCTAAGAATAAAGTTCAATCAATTAGACATACTATTACTCCAAGTATTTCTTACTCAAACAATCCTAGTTTTGAAGAGTATTATGACACCTATATAATTGATGCTGATGGAAATACAGCTGAATATACCAGATTTCAGGGTGGCTTATACGGAGTTCCTGGAAAGAATTACTCTAGTAGTATTGGAATTAGTATTCAAAACACATTGGAGGCCAAAGTGAAACCTAAAGATTCAACACAGACTGAATTAAGAAAAGTAAACATATTAAAAAATTTAAATATTTCAACTGGATATAATATTGCTGCTGAGGAGTTTAAATGGTCACCTGTAAGAGTAACTGGAACTATAGATCTTGCAAAAGGACTTGCATTGAATACTGGGGCTACTTTTGATCTATATGGGTTAGATGAGAATAATCGAAGAATTAACGTTTTTAATGTTAAGAATGGAGGTGGGCTTCTTAGATTAACCAGTGCAAATCTTTCAACCCAGTACTCAATAAATAATAATACTTTTAAAAGAGGACAATCAGATGAACAAATAAATGAATCAACATCTGGTGGTGGAAGACCAGATGATTTGTTTGGTGTATCTCAAGATTTTTCTAATTCTAGACAATATATGGAAGAAGAAGAAGAAGAAGAAGAGATTAACCTTGAAAAATATAGATATGTATTACCATGGTCACTAAATCTTGCTTATTCATTAACATATAACAATGCAAGTGGTCAAAATGATTTTTCAACAAATTCCCTTATGATATCTTCAAATTTAAGTCTTACTCCAAAGTGGAAAGTTGGAGTTTCATCTGGATATGATTTTAAACAAAAAGGTTTTACATATACTCAGCTTAGATTTGATAGAGACTTAGATAGTTGGAGATTGAATTTTTCTTGGGTACCTTTCAGTCCCAGAGCATCATGGAATTTTTTCATAGGCATTAAATCTGGGCTTTTAAGTGATCTTAAATATGAAAAAAGATCAGAACCTGATAGAACTTTATAAATGAAAAAAATAATCAATACTAAAAATGCACCAGCACCAATAGGTCCTTATAACCAAGCTATTTTAAAAAATGACATATTATTTATTTCTGGTCAAATTGCATTAGATCCTGACTCAATGAATTTAAATAATAACTCTATAATAGATGAAACTCACCAAGTAATGAAGAATTTAAAGAATATATTAGCTGAAGCTAAAATGGACTTTAAAAATGTAGTAAAGTCAACAATATTTTTGTCAGATATGAAATATTTCAATGATGTAAATGAGATTTATGGTAGTTACCTTGAAAGTGGAATGGAACCTGCTAGAGAAACTATAGCAGTAAAAACATTACCAATGAATGTTAATGTCGAGATATCTATGATAGCAATAAATTAATTATTTAAGAATATTCTTTTTATGGTATTCGACTAGACCTTCAATAGGTCTTTTAACAAACTTACCAGTCTTTAAATTATATTTTTTACCAATTTTTATAATTTCATCTTTCAAGAAATACCCAATAGAACCTACATAATGAACATCAACTTTGCTAAAATCGTCATATTGGAGGATCTGATAATCAATAAACCTTTCAAGACCTTTAAAAATTATTTCTTTAAAATATTCATTGGATTTATTTTCAATTAAAAAACGAGCAAAACTAGCTAAGTAAGTATTTGGATTTTCTTCTCTGTATAATTTATTCTTTATGGTATTTGGTGATAAATCAAATTTTTGAGCAAATTCTTCTCTAAGATTTTCAGGCATTTTATTAAAATAATATGCTCTAATCAGATACTTTCCGTAATAGTTTCCACTAGCATAATCCATTAAAACATACCCTAAAGAATGAACTTTTTGAATTACATTTTTACCATCATAATAAGAACAATTTGAACCTGTACCAATAATATTTACTATAGAAGGAACTCCTTTATCAACTACAGAATAAACAGCGGCATATGTATCTTCTTTTATATCAAACTCACTATTTGTAAAAATAGACTTAAATACATTTAAAATTCTGTTCTGGGTTGATTCAACTCCACAGCCAGCACCATAAAAAAATAGTTTTTTAACATTTTTTCTATTTTTATAAATATCAAAGTTATTTTTAATACGTTCGTTTAGTATTTCATTGGATAACATTTGCGGGTTTAACCCAAGAGTTTGAGTTGAGAACAATTCATCACCATTTTTATCAAGTGATATCCAGTCGGTTTTAGTAGATCCACTATCAACTATTAAAATCATTTTAGTTTATATTGAAAAGATATGTTTAGATAAATCAAGTAACTTATTTGAATAGCCACATTCATTATCATACCAAGAGATTATTTTGAAAAAGTTTGAGTTTAGCTCCATACCTGCGTTAGCATCAAAAATAGATGTTCTTTTATCCCCAATAAAATCTTGCGAAACAACTAGATCATCACAATAACCAAGTATTCCATTAAGATCATTTTTTGATGCATCTAGCATGTGTTTTTTAATTTCCTCATAACTTGTCTTTTTAGATAATCTAACTGTAAGATCAACTACAGAAACATTCGCAGTGGGAATTCTAAAAGCCATACCTGTTAATTTTCCCTCTAAAGACGGAATTACTTTAGTAACTGCTTTAGCTGCTCCAGTAGAACTCGGTATAATATTTAAAAGAGAGCTTCTACCACCTCTAAAATCTTTTTTTGATGGACCATCAACAGTAAACTGTGTAGCAGTAGCTGCATGCACTGTTGTCATTAGACCTTCCTCTATTCCAAAACTATCATTTAAAACTTTAGCAATTGGTGCTAAGCAATTAGTTGTACAAGATGCATTGGATACTATAAGATCATTAGGCTTTGCATCAAGATGATTAACACCCATTACAAACATAGGAGCGTCTGCACTAGGAGCAGAAATTACAACTTTCTTTGCACCTGAATTTAAATGAGCAGAGGCAGTTTCAATAGTAGTAAAAATACCTGTACACTCAGCTACAATATCAGTATTCATTCCGGACCAATCAATATTAACAGGATCTCTTTCAGCTGTTATTTTTATTGGCTTTCCATTAACAATCAATTTATTATCATTTATTTCAATAGAGCCATCAAAAGTTCCATGGACTGAATCAAACTTTAGAAGATATGCTAAGTGATTTATATCTAAAAGATCATTAATACATGTAATATTAAAACTATCATTGTTAATAGCAGATCTAAAAACCAGTCTACCTATTCTTCCAAAACCGTTAATACCTATATTTATTGCCATTTTTTTTTAAATTAAATTGAAATTATATCACTAACCCTAATAAGGTCTTCATCAATGTCTTGGCCTCCTTTTAAGGCAATATCGATGGGGACAGAGACTATTTTATTGTCGATTATACCCACCATTATTTTACTTTTATTTTCTAATAAACAGTCAACTGCAAAAACACCCATTCTTGAAGCTAGAACTCTGTCAAAACATGAGGGAGAACCTCCTCTTTGAATATGCCCAAGAATTGAAACTCTGGTTTCGTAGTGTGGAAAGTTTTTTTCTATATAAGAAGAAAATTTAAATACATTGTCTCCAATTTTTTCTCCTTCAGATACAACAATTATACTTGAGGATTTTCCAGATTTTTCACTACGTTTTAGTGATTTAAGCAATCTATCCAGATCCATATTCTTCTGAGGGATTAAAATTTCTTCTGCACCTGCACCAATTCCAGCATTTAAAGCAATATGACCTGAACCTTTACCCATAACCTCTATAAAGAAAAGTCTGTTGTGCGAAATAGCAGTATCCCTAATTTTATCAATTGCCTCTATAGCTGTGTTGAGGGCAGTATCATACCCTAAAGAGAAGCTTGTTCCAGCTAAGTCGTTGTCTATAGTACCTGGAATTCCAATAACTTTAATACCATTCTCCTCTTCAAAAACTTTACCTCCTTCAAGTGAACCATTTCCTCCAATTATTATTAAAGAATCTATTCCATATTTATCTAAAGTTTTTTTTGCTTTTACTCTACCCTCTTTAGTCCTAAATTCAAGACACCTGGCAGATTTTAGGATAGTACCACCTTTATTGATAATGTTTTTAACTGATCTTGCGTTGAGTTTTTTTATATCATCGGATATTAATCCTTCAAAGCCTTTATAAATACCAAAACAATCTATTTTGTGAAATTCAGCAGATCTAACAACTGCTCTAACAGCAGCATTCATTCCAGGAGAATCACCTCCTGATGTTAATACCCCTATTTTTTTTAATTTATTAATCAATTTTAGCTAAAGTTGCACAAATTTACTCATAAAAATCTATTATTGTAAAACGATCATTAATTTTTAAAAACAGATTACTTGTTTTTTTGAACAAGTTTAGAAAGTAAATCTCGAAAAGTTTGAAAATCAACTTGATATGATAAGCCAACACCTTGAGTATAACCTAGCTTATCACCAATATACCTAAATTCATTTTCTCTATTAAAAACTTTGGCCTTAAGAGAACCATCCTCATTTAAAATAAAGTCAATTTGAACATCTCCAATAATTAGAGTTTCTTCGATTCCACCTATTGGAACTCCAATTTTACCATTGAAAAGTATCTTATCACTAATTTCAGTAGATAGAGTAACTCCAAATCTATCCTCTGTTTTAATATCAAGTATATCGCTTTTATCTCCTTGTAAATAATTTAAACCAACTTTAAGTGGGCCCTGTGAACCCCCTAATAAATCACTAAAGATATCAGATATCTTCTCATATATATTATTTGTTAATCCCTCAATAGAAACACTAACTTCATTTATAAAAATTCCCTGAGTCAAAAGAGAGATAGCTTGAAGTTGTCTTATCTCAGGATCATTTAATTTATAATTAATTGCTGAGGTTACAGTGCTACTAGTATTTGGAAAATATATGTCAAAATCGGGATTATTAGGTTTTGTTAAATTTCCTGTAAGCTTAATTTCAACATCAGTTGGAATTTTTTTATTAAAATTGGGATTGTCTAAAAGTAAGGCTGGATTAGAACCACCAGGGACTTCATAAATTGCCAGCAAATTCATTTGTGCTCCAAGAGGCTCTCCATCGAATATAATTGTTCCACCGTCCTTTAATTTAAATTTTTTATCAATTAAAGCAAGGTCTTTAAAATTATATTCCCCCTCAGTAGTTGTATAATCTCCATAAATATTAAATTTTCCATCAGAATCTATTTCCATAAATAGATTACCATTTCCAGTTCCACTTATGAAGCTACCTGTTTCCTGATCTATAGTTATATCTACTTTAGCATTATTATCAATTTCAAGGTTAATATTTAAATCAACAGTTTTGTTATTAAATTGACTGGCATCTTCAAATAATTTATTATTATTAGATAAATTTGAATTATTTAAGTCATTAAATTCTATAAAAGAAAAATTATCAATTGAATAGTTATTTGTTTTTGGTATAGTTATGTATGTTCCAGGTTTTGTTATTGCATCTATATCAATAGCAACTTGATCAGTTGGACCTGTAATTGAAATTTCCCCATCAATATATGCCTTGCCAAAAAAATTTTCACCTTCATTAAACTCCTTGTTTAAAATAAATAATCTATCTGATTGAAAGACTAAGCTTAAATTCCAATCCTTATAATCTGAATGGGTTATTTTTCCATTTAAAGAAGAGGAAGAATTTGATTCATTATGACTTATTGAAACATCATTAAACTCAATATTCTGATTATAAAGAGTTAGTAATGAGTTATCATCTATTAAGTATTCAATATTTAAATATGGAATAAATAATTTTGACTTATTTAATACTAAGTTTCCATTATGTTGAATATTATCATATGCACCCCATAGATTAACTTGTCCAGTAATTGAACTAGAGATTTCTTTTAAAGTATTTGAGCCAATTTTTTCAATAAATGATATATCAAAATCATTAAAATTTAAATCTAAGTCTAAATTTGGTTTTTCATTTATCGCAATAAGTGTTCCTTTAGACTCAAGAGTAATATTTTTGTTTTTTAATAATTTTAAATCGACTGAGTATGAGTTAAAATCAGTATTTCCAAAAGCATTAACTTCTAAATTACCTATTTCATGTTCTTTGATATTAATATCTTTTATCTTAGTACTTATATTAAGTATTCTATTTGTCTCGCTTCTGTTTATGTTTATTTTAGACTCAATATTACCAGAAACTGGGTTTTTATTTATTTCAAAGAAGTTTTGAATAAATAAATTTGAAAGTTCAAAACTTATATCAACATCATTCTCATTATTATAAAAACCATTGATTAAAATATTAGAGCCAAGATTAGATTCGAGGTAAAGTTTTTTGTCATTCAATTGAAGGCTAAAATCATATTTTTTATTAGCATCTATGAAAGCGTAGTCTAGAATTTCATTTATTTCACTAAGTTCGGTTAAATATATTTTATCATTGGATGTATCTATTCTAATTTCTTTTAATTTTATGTTAGATTTAACATACTTTTCATCTGAAAAGTCAATTTCAATATTAGTATCAGCACTAATATTATTTATACTGTTTAAAAGAATAGTTTCTTGAGATATTTTACCAGATGCATTCAATCTTTTGTTTAGTAGATTACCATAAATTTCTAAGTCAAGTCTTAAGTTTTCTTTTACTAATCCAAGTCTTGATGATAGGTTATTATTTACAATACTACTATTAAAATCAATATTTGTAACATTATTATTCTCAATAATCTTGATATCTCCATTTAAGATTAGTTGTTGATCTGATATTATTCTAAATCTTGAATCCAATTTTAATTTATCTAGATTAAGAGAGCCTAATAAATCATCATCTTTTAAAAGATCTAAAATAATATTAAAGTCAAACGAAGTCTCATCTTTTAATAGTCCTATTCCACTTATATAGGCAGTAGATTCATAAATATTTTTTTGAGAAAAAGTATAAGTTATAAGCCCATCAGTTAAGATAATATTTCCATCAAGTAATGGAAGATTAAACTGTTGATCTAAATTTAATTTTTTACTTACATCTTCTTCATTAATATCAATATCAAATAAATCTATAGAAATCTCATAATCGTTTGTCAATATATCTCTTAAATATCCACTAGATTTAAATTCTAATATTTCTGTTTTTAAATTCAATTTTTCAAGGATAATATTTTCTTTTAATCCTTTAAATATTATTTCTCCTTGAATAATAGGTTTATCTAATATACTTTTATCTAAAAATTTAAAATTAATTGCATTTAGGCTAAATTCTATATTAGATTCTTCAAAATTACTAAGCTTATTTTGATCATCTAATTGAAAATTTATATTCCCTTTTATAAATTGATCAGCAAATACTAGATTAGAATTTGAAAAGTTTATTAAACCATCACGATAGCTCATCTCTGAATTAAACTCATCAATTTTTAAATCATTTACATTACCAGAAAAACTATTTAGTTTAACAAATAGACCATCAACATTATTAATTTCATGTGCATTCAGCTTATCAATTATAATATTATTTTGAACTGAATCAATGATTAACTTAACACTTGAGTTTAATATATTAACTCTATCAAAGAATATATTACCTATTATTTCTTCAAATTCATCATCAAACTTGTTTGATAAATTGTTTGTAAGATCAATTGATAAATCAAGACCTTCAATGTTTAGAGAATTATTCAAAGTTAAATCTGAAATCAGGGGAAAAAAATTAGTTCTTAAAGTCTCAATAAAAAATATAGTGTCAGATTCTTTATTTGATAATGAAATTTTATTAAAAACAACTTCACCCTTATAATTAAATGATGAATCTTCAATTTGTAAATAGTTATCAGTATTAATGTTTATATAATCTATAAAACTTTGCTTAAGATAATTCTGGACTCCGGAGGTATTGATAGCCACAAATAATGAAGCTATTAGCATTACCCCAAACACAAGGGTTATTAAAAATATTTTTTTTAGATTCTTAATGACTATTCTGATTAAATTTGTATTACAAAGATAGTAATGTCAAATAAAGATATTTATATATTAGGTATTGAATCTTCTTGCGACGATACATCAGCAGCAGTTTTAAAAAATGATATAGTTTTGTCAAATAAAATTGCTAACCAATCTGTACATAAAAAATATGGAGGAGTGGTACCTGAATTAGCGTCAAGGGCTCATTTATCAAACATAATACCAGTTGTTGAATCAGCTATTAAAGAATCTGGTATTTCTTTAAATGAAATATCAGTAATAGCCTTCACAAGGGGCCCAGGCTTAATGGGCTCTCTTATTGTTGGAACTGAATTTGCAAAATCATTAGGAGTTTCCCTTAGAGTTCCAGTAATTGAGGTTAACCATATGCAAGCACATATATTATCTAATTTTATTAATAATGGTAAAAAGAATCCAGATTTTCCTTTTCTTGGAGTAACAATATCGGGAGGTCATACGCAATTCATTTTAGTCGAAGATTATTTTAAAATGAAGATTCTTGGAGAGACATTAGATGACGCAATTGGAGAAGCTTTTGATAAATGTGGAAAAAAAATAGGACTAGACTACCCTGCTGGACCAGAAATTGATAAATTATCAAAAATGGGAGACGAACTTAAGTTTATTTTTCCTTTGCCTAAGGTTGAAGGTGGGAACATAAGTTATAGTGGAACTAAGACAGCTTTTATCAATTTTGTCCACAATAATATAACTAAGAATAAGAATTTTATAGATGAGAATTTACATGACATATGTGCTTCAATTCAAAAAAACTTAGTAGATAACTTATTAAATAAAGTCAAATTTTTAGCCAAAGAGAATAATCTTTATTCAATTGTATTTGGAGGTGGTGTATCTGCTAACAGTTATCTTAAAAACAGATTAGATGATGAGTTAAAAGAAAATAATTGGAAAATCTTTATTCCTGAGCTTCAGTATACTACAGATAATGCTGCTATGATTGGGATTGTAGGTTATTTAAAGTATTCTACATCTGAAATATCAGATTTAAAATCTACACCTCTACCAAGATATAGTTTCTAATGAATTTATTTTTTTCAAATTTTAGCGAAACAGATAATGAGATAATAGTCAATGAAAATGACAGCAGACATATATTAAAGACATATAGGAGAGATATAGGCGATATAATTAATTTTACTAATGGAAATGGGCTCTTAGCAGAATGTAAGATAATTGAAAAAGGAAAAAAAGTTAAAGTTAAAATTAAAAAGTTATCCAAGCAAAATCCTGAAAAAGCATCTATTCATATTGCTATTTCTCCTCTAAAAAATCAGTCTAGATTTGAATGGTTTGTAGAAAAGGCTACAGAGATTGGTGTTAGGGAAATAACTCCAATTATAACTAAACATTCAGAAAAAAAGAAAGTAAATCATGAAAGGCTTGAAAGGATTACTATTAGCTCCCTAAAGCAATCTAATCAAGTATTTAAACCTAAAATTAATAATACCGAGAAATTTTCTGATTTTTTAAAGAACAATAAAGATCAAAAGATAATGGCAAATCTTAAGACAAAAAATATTTTAAAAGAAAAGTTTGTAAACTCAAATAAAGTTTGTCTTATTATAGGTCCTGAGGGTGGATTTTCAGATGATGAGATTCAGGAAGCTAAAAATAATAATATTACTGAAGTATCATTTGGTAAGAACAGACTTAGATCTGAGACAGCAGCTATTTTTGGATTGTCTATTTTGAGGTCTATTATTACTTAATTTTTTCAAAAATATTTTTATCCTTATTTTTTCTACAATTACTGGGTTCAAATATTTGTCCATTCATAATTACATATACTCCTTTGCCTAAAGTCTGAACTGCTGTAAATGCACAGCCAATATTAAATATTGCATCGTTATCAACAAAAAGTGCAGGTTTAAGGGAGCCTGTTAATACAATTGTTTTATTTTTTTGTTGATTAAGATAAGTAGCAGTATCAACAATTGTATCAGTGCCATGAGTAATCAATATCTTATTAAAGTTTGATTTAGCTATATGATTAAAAATCTTTTTTCGATCAGAATCATTCATATCTAAACTATCAACCTTCATTAAAGGACTTATTTGGTAATCAACATTTACATTCATTTTGGTTAACAAATCTACAATAAATGGATCACCTACTTGATAATTACTGTTTTTGTCAAAGTAAACTTTATCAATAGTACCCCCTGTCGTAATAATCTCAATCATTGAACTCAAAATTGATTATTTAGATAATTAAGATTACTATAATTAGATTTAAGAGAGTTAATGAAATCATCTTTTAATTTAGTAACCAAATCTTTAACACTTGGATTATCATTTATAGAGCTAACACCATGACCAGCAGACCATATTGTTTTCCAGGCCTTAGCTTCAGCCTCAGCCATATCTTTACCAAAGTCAATTTTTTTTGAGTCATTCCATACTTCCTCAGTTACACCCATTGCTTCAAGACTTGGTCTTAAGAAATTAGCGTGAACACCTGAGACTGCAGCAGTATAGACTATATCCTCTGCTGAGGAGTTAATAATCATATCTTTATAGGCCTGTTCTGCAAGACTCTCTTTTGTATTAATAAATCTTGTACCCATATATGCAATATCAGCACCCATTTGAAGGGCTGATGCAATATCTCTCCCATTTGATATACAGCCCGAAAGTATAATCGTTTTCTTAAAAAATTCTCTAATTAACGATATCATAGCCATAGGATTTTTTAAACCTGCATGTCCACCAGCACCTGCAGTAACAAGAACTAAACCATCGACATTAGCTTCAGCAGCTTTTTCAGCATGTCTTTTCTTTATAATATCATGATAAACTAATCCACCATAACTATGAATTGCATTAACAATATCAGGAACTGCACCTAAAGAAGTTACAATAATAGGAACTTTATGCTTTACACAAATATCTAGATCAGCTTTAATCCTGATGTTGGAGGGATGAACAATTAGGTTTACACCAAATGGTGCAGGCTTTATACCGGTCTTTTCCTTATAATCAGCCAGTTCATCTTTTATTTGGATAATCCAATTTTCAAAACCTTCTGATGTTCTTTGATTTAAAGCTGGAAAAGTTCCAACTATTCCGTTTTTACAACACTCAATTACGAGCCTTGGCCCAGAAATCAAAAAAAGAGGAGCTGCTATTACAGGTATATTTAAATCTTTATAAAAATTCTTATTCATTTTTTCTTTTTTTACATGACCATTCAAAATCGAATTCTGAAACTAGATTTCCAGTCTCATCATAACCCATAGCTTTAAACCAAGCTTTTGAAGTAATATTTTGAATTGTTGAATTAATTAGTTTTTTTGCATTTTTACCCTCCTCACAAGTAAAAGTTATTTTACCAACTGCTTTTTTATAAAATTTTGATTTATTTCCTACAAGAAGCATCGAGATATTAGCATTGGAGTCTTTAATAGACTTTGTTAATAACATACCTGTAGTAAGCTCCGCTGCCATTCCTTGAACTGCCCAAAACATTGATCTATAAGGATTCTGGTTAATCCATCTAAATCTAACTTTTACTTCACATTTAGAATCATTAATTAAGGTTAGTCTGACACCGCTTAGCCAAGCTGCTGGAAGTTTCATAAGCATCCATATATTTATTTTATTAGGCGAGTAATCCATCTATTCTGTTAAAATACTAAATCAAATATGAATATTACTAGTTTCTTTATCAACATTTAATTACAATTAAATTAAAATAAAAAAAAGATTGTTCAAAGTTAGTATTAGCTTTAAACAATCTTAAAATTAGAGTGATCGCGATAGGATTCGAACCTATGACCGTCTGCTTAGAAGGCAGATGCTCTATCCAGCTGAGCTACGCGACCATTATGCGGAGAGACTGGGATTCGAACCCAGGCAACGTTTACACGTTGACAGATTAGCAATCTGCTCCATTACCACTCTGGCACCTCTCCAAAAAGATTTACAAATTTAGCTAAAAAAACGACCTGAGAAAGAATAAATTATTCTTGTTGATCTAATAAATCTCTCATTTCAACATAGCCAGGATTATCACCCAAGGTTCCATAAATATTCATTAAGGTTCTTATAGCCTCAACATTATTGTTAATAGCAATTAAATCCTTTAAAATAGGGACACATTTTCTGTATAGGTCCTCTCTAAGTTTTTTTAGCTCATCATATCTTAGATTATCAGTTCTTGATGTTCCTAAGTTATTCATCTCATTGACAATATTCTGTTCACCATCAAGAATAAGAGCTACTAGATTAAGATAACTATTCTCATTACTGGGATCTAATTCAATAGATTTTTCATAGTAAGAAACTGCGGCATCCTTTTCACCTAATTCACCACTTACAACACCTAAATTATAATAAAGAACTGCATTATTAGGATCCTTTTCAATTGCCTCTGCCATAGTTAATTTAAAAGCTTCTTTATCGTCTAATTCAAAATATATATTTGCAGCAGTGATTATAAGTCCTACATCATCAGGATTTGATAATCTAGCATCTTCAATAGCAGCAAGAGCTTTATCATTTTCTCCCAACTCTTTATAAATTAATGCAATATTTTTAACAATTTCTGGGAGTTTAGATTCAGTTTCTTCTTCTCTTGGATCTGAGTAATCTTTAGATTTTTGTAATAAGTTAAATTCAGTTTCAGAATTAATTTCAATTTCATTTCCTGATTCTACTTCAGTAATATAATATTTAGTTTCAATTCCGTCATATTTAATATCTGATAACATTAAGTAATACTCAAGTGCAAGATTATAATCCATAGAGTTAACTGCAGATGAAGCAGCATAATAGAGATATTGCTGATTCATGTCAGGATTTATATCGTATGCCATTTTAAGTTTTTTTGCAGCCTCTGAAAAATTTTCTGTCTCATTATCTCCAACAGCACTTGTTATAATAGCATTTTCAAGTTTAGATAATTCTGGATTTAGAATTTCGTTAGTGGTTCCCAAACTTCTTGACATCTCAAATGCTTTAATTGCTAGGCTAAAATCCTCCATAGAAGTATGAATTTTTCCATATAAAAACATAACCTGAGATTTAATTTTATCATCACTTGAATCAAATAGACTTTTTGAAGAATCTAACAAGTCTAGAGCTGATGAATATTCACCAGATGCATAAAATTTATCAGCATTTCGCAATTCCTTTTTTTGACTATATGAAAATGACATAAAAAGGAGTAACATGTATATAATTATTTTTTTCATTATTTATGATTTATTCAATTATTCAATTGTGTCTCCTGTAAATTCAATATCCCCTACATCTTCGATTTC
>Ga0136656_1000423_pt1 | contig 14673 bp, 22 predicted proteins | sample CPBDNA_9_FD_94862 | JGI IMG/M metagenome (GOLD analysis project Ga0136656, IMG submission 94862) | Freshwater to marine salinity gradient microbial communities from Chesapeake Bay, USA - CPBay_Sum_15_0.8_DNA (version 2) | ecosystem: Environmental > Aquatic > Marine > Coastal | place: USA...
ATGAAATATTTTTGGTTTACAGTAACCATCTTTTCCTTAATATTTCTGTTATCATTATTTTGTTTTAGATGTTATAACGGATTGGTTTTATGAGAGGAAAATTATCAAAGGTTGACATACTCACCAGAGTGTATAAAATGAAAAACGAATTATACAATGGTACACATTACGCTCAGTCAGCTGACTGGCATGATGGTGCCCACGATGTATTGAACAGAGTTTTAGATTTATTAAAAGAATATTCAGAATGAAAGATCTAGATTTTATAGACGACCTCATGGAAGAAGATCAATTCAAAGATCTATTAAAAAAGTGTGCTCGGATGAAGGCAGATCTTCTTTTCGAAGAACCTTGCCCAATTTACGAAGCGGACAAAGATGACTGGGATGATTTCTGGTGTAACTATGATGAAGAATGATTGGAGAAAAAGCGACGAAAGATTTCAGCAAAGACAGTTTTTACTGAGTGCTTTCATTCGCTCTGGTAAAGTATTGTATTCTGATGTCTACGAATTTTGTGATCATGCCATCAGTCAAGGTTATGGAGAAACTTTATCCAAGTTGGATTTAAAAAATGTTGATCCTTGGTTGATGAGAATGTACGATGAATGGAAAGCGGCATACGACACTATTAGATAAATAGTTATTGCTTGGGAAGTTGACATGCCTGCTGAATGGTATAAAAAGCAAATAGGTAATAGGAATTACCTATCTCCATTAGGATTCAAGTTAGAACTTGAATTGTTTAATGGTGTGGATTTTTTCTGCCAACGTGTAAATCTTCCTGACATTTCAATGCCATTCACGGAAGTTCCAACAAGATTTCGTAACTTTCCAATTGTTGCTGGTGGCGGTGTTACATACGGGGATTTCAATGTATCCTTTATTGTTGATGAAGAATTAATTAATTGGAAATCAATTTACAATTGGATTAGAACTAACGGCGTATCGGAAGAGCATATGCCATCTCAAGAACCAGAAACAAGTTCTGCCAGACTGATGATATACTCATCAAATTACAACATCAATCATGTGGTAGCGTTTGAAAATATCTTCCCAATCTCCTTGACAGAGATGACATTTGATGCTACACAAAATGATGTAGAGTACTTTACAGCACAGGTCACTTTCAAGTATACTGGTTATAATATTATAGACTCCTCAGGTATTTAATGAATTTTGATAAACTACATAATAAATTTGAAAAAATTAAAGCAGAGTGGGCTGAAGATAGTCAAGTAGATTTTGAATTCAAAAACAAAGAGTATAGCGCCGATCTAGGAAAGATCTCAATGGAGATCCCTTTCCAGCATAATAAATACTTAAACCATTACACCGATCTTTCACAAATCAAAACCAGTCTAGAATTCGAAGTTCGTAAACTGGTCCGAGAGAAAAGAGAATATTACAGCGGGGAGGCAGAAGCAAAAGTATACGCTGAAAAACCTTTCGGTTCTAGTATTAAAACCGCCGACAAAATGAAAGTTTATCTTGAGTCGGACGAAGACATTATTAACCAAGAAGCAAAGATTAAGTACATCGATCAGATGCTTTTCTTTTTAGACAATGTTTTGAGGATGATTTCCCAAAGAAATTATCATGTGAAGAACGCTATTGAATGGGAGAAGTTTATTAATGGAAACTAATGTCCCTGATTACGGTAAAGAAAAAGAACGAGGTTTATCTAACCCTCAATTCTGAGCAGCATGTTCATCACGAACTAGCAGATTACTTTTCCTTTGAACTACCAGAGGCAAAGTTTCTAAAGAGGCAACCACGATTTAGATACTGGGATGGTACGATTCACCTGTACTCGCCAGCTACGGGTGAATTGTATGGCGGTTTACTTCCCCATCTTAAAGAGTGGTGTGCCGAAAGACGTTACCAGTTATCGTATGAGTCTAACGAATGGTACGGTGACGTAGAAGTTAATAACAAATTTGTATCCATGCTTGGTGTCAAGCATTTTATGGATAAAGTTTGTAAGTATCAACCAAGAGATTATCAATATGCTACTGTATATAAGGCACTAAAGAATGACCGTGGACTGTTCCTTTCTCCCACGGGATCTGGCAAGTCTCTAATGATCTACAGCATCGTTAGATACTATGTTGCTAATGGAAAGAAGATTCTCCTTGTAGTGCCCACCACGTCGCTTGTAGAGCAGATGTTGAAGGACTTTAAGGACTATGGATGGAATGCCGACGAGTACTGCCATACAATCTATTCTGGAAAGGATAAAGATACAGATAAGAATGTTGTTATCTCAACGTGGCAATCCATCTACAAGTTTCCTAAGCGTTACTTTGATGATATCGATTGTGTAATTGGTGACGAAGCACACTTGTTCAAGTCAAAATCACTGACTGGTATCATGACCAAGTTACATAATGCCAAGTATCGTTTTGGGTTTACAGGTACACTGGATGGTAGCAAGACACACAAGTGGGTTTTAGAAGGTCTCTTTGGTGCCTGTGAGAAAGTGACTAGAACAGATGACCTAATCAAACAAGGACACCTTTCAAACTTTAGGATCAAAGTATTGTTGTGTAAGCATGAATACAAATACTTTGAGGACTATCATGCCGAGATGGAATATATCGTAGAGCATGAAAAAAGAAACAACCTAATCAAAAATCTTGTAAAAGATATAGAAGGCAACACACTAGTACTGTTTAACTATGTTGAGAAACACGGCGAACCACTTTACGAGTTGATAAATAATTCTGTGCCTGATCGTAAAGTATTTTTCGTTCACGGTGGCACTGATGTAGAAGATAGAGAAGAAGTTCGTCAGATTACTGAAAGTGAAAACAATGCTGTGATCATTGCTTCATACGGAACATTCTCTACAGGCATCAACATTAAACGTTTACACAATATTATCTTTGCTTCCCCAAGTAAGTCACGGGTACGTAATCTCCAAAGTATTGGACGTGTCCTCAGGAAAGGCGACGGCAAAGACATAGCAACACTATACGATATCGCTGACGATATCTCCTCCAATAGTAGAAATAACTATACTCTTAATCATCTAGCAGAAAGAATTAAAATCTACCAAGAGGAAAACTTTAAGTATGAAGTAATACCTATCGCTTTAAAATAATATGGAAGAAGAATTTTATTCAACAATAAAATTAGTTACAGGAGAAGAAATAGTTTCTAAGGTATCTTATGTAGAAGAAGATAATATTCTCTTTTTAGATAATCCAATGAAAGTTGAAATTATTAAGCAGAGAAAAAACGGACAGATGATTGAAGGATTTCAATTAGTAGATTGGATTCATGCCACATACGACAAATCATTTGTCTTGCCAATGTCTAGTGTTTTAACTATGTCTGAATTGGATTCAAGAATTGAAAAATATTATCTCAAAACAATTAGTGAAGATTCTGATAATAATAATGAACCTGGAAGAGTACCTCTAGAAGAACTAAAAGGTAGAACTGGTTACCTAGGTTCTATTCAAGAAACTAAAAAATCTCTAGAAAAGATATTTAAGATTAGCTAAGAGCTACTAGTTCTCTTGAACCCTTACAGAGTTATTGTACTGAGTTTCTGAGGTCTTGTCAAGCTCCTTGACAAAACTCCTGTTGTCATCTATACTGTACCCAAGTAAGCAAACCGAAACATGTATGGCTAAGAAAGATCCAGAATATTACGTCAATAATAAGGACTTCCTAGAAGCAATCATTTTGTTTCGTACGCAAGTTAAAAAAGCAGAAAAAGAAAATAAACAACCACCGAGAATTCCTCGTTACATTGGAGATTGTTTTCTTAAGATTGCTACACATTTGTCATACAAACCGAACTTTGTCAACTATACTTTCCGAGAAGATATGATTTCGGATGGTGTAGAAAACTGTGTTCAGTACATTAGTAACTTTGATCCAGAAAAATCAAAGAACCCCTTTGCTTACTTCACTCAAATTATTTACTACGCTTTCCTTCGTCGTATTCAAAAAGAGAAACGCCAGTCTGACATTAGAACAAAAATTCTAGAACGTTCTGGATTTGATCATGTAATGCATACCGACAACTATGGCAATGACATGAATTCTAGTTATTCTGACATGGGTAGCATCAAAGAAAATGTTGAAATTAGAATGAACCGATGAGTAATGATGAAGACTTTTGGATTGATGATTGTTTCCGAGTCAATCAACAACGATGGGGAACTTGGATTAGCTACGATAAAGAAGGCAAGGAACTTATTACCGCAATTGCCAAGGAAAGTTGTATCAGTGGAACACGCTTCTACCTTAAGGGTAAGCAAGATGGATGGGACACTGATGTACGCTCATATGATGGAACTGTCGGAGGTAAACTGTGACCGTCGCTCTTATTACTGATCAACACCTAGATGGCAGAAAAGGAAGTCTGGCATTCTGGGAATATTTTAAAAAGTTCTATGATGAAATCTTTTTTCCAACGCTGGAAAGACAGGGGATCAAGACAATCATTGATCTCGGAGATACGTTTGACAACCGCAAAAGCATTGATTTTAATGTGTGGGGTAGGATTCGTAGGGATTATTTTGATCGTCTCAATGATATGGGTATCACTGTACACATGATCCTTGGGAATCATTGTGTATATTACAAGAATACCAATCGAATTAATTCACCAGAATTACTGTTGAACGACTATGAAAATATTCATGTCTACTCTAATGTTGCTACAACTTACATTGAGGATACTCCAATTTGTTTCGTCCCCTGGATTAACAAAGAGAATCAAGAAGAGACGTTTAAACATCTTGAGAGCACAAATGCCGAGATCGTCATGGGACACCTCGAACTTGATGGATTTGAAGTAACACCAGGAATGAAGATGGAGCATGGAATGGATCCCAAACTATTCTCCAGATTTAAACAAGTGTTCTCTGGACACTACCACCACAAATCTTCCCGAGGTAATATTACATACCTGGGCAATCCTTACCAGATGTTCTGGAATGATTACAAGGATGATCGTGGGTTCCATCTTTATAATCCTCCTACAAATAAAATCAAAAGGGTTAAGAATCCGTTTGAAATATTTCAGAAAGTTTATTACAATGACGTAATGAACACAGAGCATCCAATTGACGAATCATTTGCTAATACTTTTGTGAAAGTCATTGTTGAGGAGAAAAGAGATTATCAACAATTTGAAAAATTAATTGATGATCTTTATAACATTGGTTCTCATGATGTAAAAATTGTAGAAACCTTAGTAGACCTAGAAGGACAAGAAGATTTAGATCTTGAAGTCAAGGATACTATGACACTTCTCAATGAGTATGTTGAAGAAATGGATATCCAAGTAGATAAAACCGAACTGAAGAAGTTAATGAGAACCCTATATATTGAAAGTTGTGAAGTAGCCTAATGTTCATTCTCACACTCAAAAATAGACCAGACGGTGTGTTCTCTATTCTTACTGATGATGGAGATCAAGTCATTCCTATTTTTGAGTGTGAAGAAGATGCCGACAGATACTTTTGTATGATGGAGGAGGACGAAGAGAATCCTCCATTACAAATTGTTGAGATTGATCGAGAGATGATCGTTGAGGCATGTGAAGAGCGCTACCATAGATATGCTATAATAACCAAAGACGATTTCCTGATACCTCCAAAAAGTTTGGCATGATTATTTTTAAAAAAATTCGTTGGAAGAACTTTCTATCAACTGGAAATACTTTCACCGAAGTTGATTTGACATCTCACAAAACTAATCTGATCGTCGGAACCAACGGCGCTGGTAAGAGCACCATTCTGGATGCCCTTACCTTTTCTCTGTTTGGTAAACCATTTCGTAAGATCAACAAACCGATGCTTGTAAATAGCATCAACGAAAAGGATTGTGTTACTGAGATTGAGTTCTCTATTGGTAAATCTGATTACCAAGTAATACGTGGTATCAAACCAAACAAGTTTGAGATCTATTGTAATGGACAATTGTGGAATCAAGAATCTACAGTTGTTGATCAGCAAAAGAACTTCGAACAAAATGTTTTGAAGATGAACTATAAATCTTTCACACAGATTGTAGTTCTGGGATCGTCTACGTTTGTTCCTTTCATGAGACTTCCTCTCGCTCAACGTCGTGAGATTATTGAAGATATCTTAGATATCCAAATATTTTCTGTGATGAATACTCTCTTGAAAGATAAAGTTCGGGAGAACGGAGAGGAACTACGTGAATTGGAATATCAGTTTGATCTTCTTCAGGATAAGATCAATCTACAGAAGAGTCATCTAGAAGATCTAGATGCCAAAAACAAAGTTAATATTCAGAAGAAACAAGAGAAGATAGAAGAATACCTTTCCGAAATTCGGGAGAACAATCAAAACATTGTCGAAGATCAGTCAGCAATTGATACGATTAATGAAGAGATTGCTGAGTACAAACAATCTTCAGATAAACTTAAGAAACTGAACACTTATCTAATTAAGTTAAGTTCTAAGTTACAGTCTTGTCAGAAAGAACATGAATTCTTTGAAGGCAATACTGTATGTCCTACGTGTACTCAAAATCTTTCTGATGAGTTTAGAGCAGACAAATTAGAGTCTGGTAAAAACAAATTGGAAGAAATGAATCTAGGATACAATGATATCTTATCTGCTATTGGAGACGAAGAAAGGCGATTCAATGCCTGGCAAGAGTTGTCCAATAGAATTACTTCCCTAAACAATCAGATTACTCAGACTAATTTTAAGATTAGTTCTTTGAGAAAATCTGTTGAAGAAGTTGAAGAAGAGATTAAATCTTTAGAGACTGGTGGCGGTGATAAGAAAGAAGCATTCTCCAAATTGGAGCAAATGGTCAAAGATAAGAAATCTATTAATACTGATATCAGTCATTTGAAAAAAGATAAAGATCTTTTAATCACAGCATCACATCTTTTGAAAGACACTGGTATCAAAACGAGGATCATCAAAACTTATCTTCCTACTATGAACAGGATGATTGGTGAGTATCTGACACGAATGGACTTCTATGTTAACTTTGCTCTCAATGAAAACTTTGAAGAAACAATCAAATCTAGATACCGTGACATCTTTTCCTACGAAAGTTTCAGTGAGGGAGAGAAAGCTCGTATCGATATCGCTCTTCTGCTTACTTGGCGTTCTATTGCTAAGCTCAAGAATAGCGTGGATACTAATCTCCTCATTCTAGATGAGATCTTTGATGGGTCTCTTGACACTGGGGGCACTAGTGAACTAGGATGGATCTTGAGAAACTTTGATGATAATACAAATGTATTTGTCATCAGTCACAAAGAAAATCTTGATGGTAAGTTTGATCGTACTATCAAGTTTGAGAAGGTTAAGAACTATAGTGTCTTTACCGAGTCTCAGATGGAGACCGACTAATAAATACTGGAGGAATTATGGCAAATCGAACGTACACCCAAAAGGATGGTACAATTTGGGAATGGGAGGAGACTCCTGAACTGCTCACGCTATTGGGTTTGACCAATGACAACACCAAACTGGCAACACCACTCAAAGAAGGACCAAAAAAGAAAACTTAAACCTCAGGCACTTCGCCAAGCACGTAAGCGCCGTAACCAGTTAAAGAAGCGTCTACTAGGACCCTCTGGTATCCCCAGGGGGTCTTATAGTATGAGCATCAACGGAACGGATCAATGTCAAGTCAAGAAATTAAAGGTAACCTCGCTCGACTGCTCGCTACCGAGAACCTGATTGTTGAGCACCGTAAAGTCAGCACTGCTTCCTTTGACGTTGTTCGTCGGGTGCTGACTCTTCCCCTGTGGCAGAAAGCAAGTAATACTGTATACGATCTTCTCGTCGGTCATGAAGTGGGTCATGCTCTCTACACTCCTGCTGATGACTGGATGGATAAAGAGATTCCCAAAGACTTTCTCAACGTCGTTGAAGATGCTCGTATCGAGAAGTTGATGAAGCGTAAGTATCCTGGTCTTGCCAAAGATTTTTACAAAGGATATCAAGAATTGAACAGCGACGATTTCTTTAGCATTGCTGATGAAGACATTACTCGTTATAACTTAATCGATCGTATCAACCTTCATTTCAAGATTGGTGCCTACGCTTGTATTCCTTTTGAGAATCATGAAAAGCATTTCATTCCTCTAATCGAGCAAGCAGAAACTTTTGAAGATGTGGTTAATATTTGTCAGGAACTAGTTAAATTTCTTGAAGATAACAAAGAACAAACTGAACCTGTTCCTGTTGAAATGAATGCCGATTCTCAATCTCAAGGTGGTTCTACACAAACTGAGATTGCCAACGACAATGCCAACGAAGAAGAGATTGCCAATGAAGGTAATCAAGTTGGCGATTCTAAAGAAGAGGATGATATCGAAGAACAACCTACCAACAAAGGTGGGGATACTTCTAGCAACATAGTCTCTAAAACTCAGCGATCTTTTGATGCTGCTGCTGAAGAACTAAGCAACAACGGTGCTTGGACTAGTGAACCTGTTTATATTCAAACTCCCACGATTGATTTAAATCGTGTGGTTGTGGATCATGATGTGGTCATGCCATATATACAAAAGCATTTCAACATGATTGCTAAAGAACGAGAAAAGCATTGGGATAATATCTTTGAAGATGTGGATAACATGCTTCTCGAATTCAAAAAACAATCTCAAAAAGAGGTAAACTATCTTGTTAAAGAGTTTGAGTGCCGTAAGTCTGCTGACGCTTATGCTCGTGCTGGTCAATCTAAGACTGGTGTTCTTGATACTGCTAAGCTTCATACTTATAAGTATTCTGATGACATCTTTAAGAAAGTGACTGTGTTGCCTGATGGCAAGAATCACGGCATGATCTTTGTGCTTGACTGGTCTGGTTCTATGACAGAGGTTTTGCTAGATACAGTTAAACAACTCATTAATCTTTGCTGGTTCTGCCGTAAGGTACAGATTCCTTTTGAGGTTTATGCTTTCACTTATGAATGGAATAATCTTCTTGTAGATAGTGAATGGGATGTATCTATTCCCAGCTATAACCGTGAGCATGGAATGCTTACTGTTCACGAACGTTTTAATCTTCTCAATTTTTTGACATCTCGATCTACTACAAAACAGTTTGAGGAATCTGTTAAAACTTTGTGGAGGGTTGCTTGCTACATGTCCAGTAGTGTCGCTAGTGGTTATTACCATGTTCCTGTTGGCGTTGATCTTTCTGGCACTCCCTTGAATGAAAGTATCATTTCTTTGAAGACTATTATTCCCGACTATCTCAAGAAAAACAAACTCCAGAAACTGAGTGTTTGTATTCTTACTGATGGAGAATCTAACGGCATTAGTTATGATGTTGACATGTCATCTACTCGTGGAGTTGATTACATTGGGAAGAATAGTGTGTCTGGTAATTGCTGTCTTCGTGATCCTAAGATTGGAAAAATTTACCGTCGATGTGAAGGAACAACCAAGGACAACATCACAACTATCCTTTTAGAAAATCTTAAAGACAATTTTCCTTCTGTAAACTTCATTGGTTTCCGTATTGCTTCTGGTTCTGACTTTAGTTATCTGTATCGTAATACTCAAGGTTTTCGAGACATTGAAGAAGTCATGAAAAAATGGAGGAAGAATAAATCTTGGGAGATGAATACAAATGTTGGATACGATTCTCTCTATATCTTGTCTACAACAGCATTGTCTTCTGACACAGAGTTTGATGTAGAAGCAGGTGCTAAGACCACTGACATTAAAAAGGCATTTCGTAACATGCTAAAAAACAAAACAGTCAACAAAAAAATTCTCACCTCTTTTGCCGAACTTGTTTCGTAAGAGTTGACCTTTTAAAAAAGGTCTGTTATAATTTTGCTATCTGGAACTTTCCTTACCATAATTAACCAATGACATCTTCAGTAATCAAAAAAAGAAACAAAAACGAAAAACCAAATTCTCAATATAGAAAACTTAGCGAAGTAGAACTACGTTATCCAGAACTAGCACGTGCCAACTTTAGGAAAGTTGTCATGCTACATTCTCTGGAAGCAAAGGCAGCAGATAAAACACGTAGGGGAAAACCAAAAGCATCTGGAGTTACTACAGCTATTCGTCATCTTCTTCCCAAGCATTTTAGCCAAATTCGAAAGAATGGTTTGACAGAACTGGAAGTTAAAAACTATCAAAAGGTTTGTAATACTTTCTTTCTTAAAGCACGTAATATTGATCCTGACTTTTTGAAGTATAAAAGTATTCTTCCAGAACTATTTCCAGAAGATGAGTTTTCACAAACCGAAATCTTATTTGACACAGAGAAAACAACTCCTGCTTTTGAAATGGAAACTTCTCCTGTATTGAAAAATGATAAAATTGATTTTGTAAAAGCATTGAGTGATATTGGTGTGAAGCGCTATAAAGATTCTGAATTTGAAATTGAATTTTGATCATACATTCCCTGTTTCCAACTCCTTTATTTCAAAGTTATTTGCCAGTCCAATCTTCTTGGTTGGACTGTGTAATTAAAAACGATTACACATATAATGGTCTTAACTGGATATCTGATGATAGAAACATTTGGAAAACCCTAGTTGATTTAAAGGAAGAAATACAAAAGCAAGCAGACTACTATGCTTACAATGTATTACAAGTTTCGAAATATGTTGAACTTGATCTTGTTAGAGCTTGGTCTGTAAAACATCTTCCTGGTGATTCTGCTAAACAGCATTGCCATACAAATGCTGTTTGGAGTGGAGTTTATTATTTGGATGTTCCACCAAACAGTGGTGATATTATCTTTGATAAAGGAGTATCTTTTCCAAATTGTTTTCTTCCTGTGTTGGAACCAGATGTTTCAAACTATAATGATTTCACAATAAGGACCTGGAGATTTACTCCTGGTACTGGAAGTTTAATTATTTTTCCTAGTCAACTTTTACATCATGTAGAAAAAAATATGTCTGATAAGGATAGATACTGTATTGGATTTGATATTTTTATTCGTGGGTCAATGGGCGAGTCTTATGGAAGCTTAGTGACACTTTAATAACTGGACACCCCTCCCTTACCAGGGTGGGGTTTTGCTCTATAATAACTCTATCAACGAACAAAACCAATGCCTCGCTCCGCTAACATTGACATGATCTCTCTTACTAATTTTATTGGTAAGAACTATGGTAATGATTTTACCCGTGATGCTATTAATGCCGCCGCTGTTGAGTTTGGATATTCTTTCCCCACTATTGCCAAACGACTTGATCAATATAAAGTTGGTCATGGCAAGTGGTCTTTGACTGTTGCTGAGCAACTTGAGCAGACCTATCAAGCACCTGCTGCTGATCCCGTTCGGGAAAATCAGAACTTGATTCCTGAGAAAGATGCCTCGTTTGTCCCGTTCGGGAACTTTACTGATGTCAAAAAAATTATTCAGTCTGGCATCTTCTATCCTACTTTTATCACTGGTCTGTCTGGCAACGGCAAGACTTTCTCTGTTGAGCAAGCATGTGCTCAATTGAAACGAGAAATTATTCGTGTCAACATTACTATTGAAACTGATGAAGACGATCTTATTGGTGGCTTTCGCCTTGTGGATGGGTCAACTGTTTGGCATAACGGACCTGTCGTGGAAGCACTCGAACGAGGAGCAGTCTTGCTACTCGATGAAATTGACCTTGCTTCCAACAAAATCCTTTGTCTCCAATCCATCCTTGAAGGTAAAGGTGTGTTCTTGAAGAAGACTGGACGTTTTGTCAAGCCCGCCCCTGGGTTCACTGTGGTTGCTACTGCCAACACCAAGGGTAAGGGCAGCGATGACGGACGCTTCATCGGCACTAACGTTCTCAACGAAGCATTCCTTGAGCGATTTGCCCTGACGTTCGAGCAAGAGTATCCTACTATTACCACAGAGAAGAAAATTCTTGAGGGTATTTCTCTTGATTTGGGTGTTGAAGATCGAGAGTTCTGTGATAAGCTTGCTAACTGGGCAGACATTATCCGTAAAACTTTTAAGGATGGTGGTATCGATGAGGTCATTTCTACTCGTCGTCTTGTCCACATTATCCGTGCCTACGCTATTTTCGGTAAGCGTATGAAGGCAATTGAAGTTTGTGTGAATCGTTTCGACGATGAAACTAAACAAGTCTTTATGGACCTGTATACTAAAATTGATGCTAATGCTGAGGAGGATTCCAATGTTCCCTTCTGAAGAATTCCACGGTCACCGTGGCAGGATTGCCCTTCTTAAGGATGGGCGATCCGTCAAAATCCTTGGTGGTGAAGGACTTAAGCTCTACGTTCAAGCAGTTGACGGGAAAGTGTTTGAGTGCTATCATGATCAATTGGAAACCATCTTTTCTGAATAATATTATGAATTGGAAGTACAATGAAGAAGACCTCTTGAATGAGGTTCGTGATTATATTGGTTCCACTTACAACCAGCATTACTCTGCTGGTGATAACAAGATCCAAACTCTAGATCTGATTGAGTCGGTTGGCGATGCTGAACCATTCACCCGATCGAATGCTATCAAATACTTGTCTCGCTATGACAAGAAAGGCACTGCTCGTGCTGACATTATGAAAGCAATTCACTACTGTGTTTTGCTACTACACTTTTCTGATAAGTCCAAAATTGTTGAGGAGTACCCCAATCGATGACCCAACTTAAACTGTCCCTTAATACGCTACGAGTTCTCAAAAACTTTTCCGAAATTAATGGATCTATTCTTGTACGTGAGGGCAGTCGCCTCAAGACCATTAGTGTTGGGGAAAACATGATTGCTCAGTATGATTGTGAAGAAAAGTTTCCTATTACCTTTGGTATCTACGATCTTCGCCAGTTTATCACTGGTCTAGATCTTTTCCCAGATCCTACCCTAGAATTCAAGAACAATGATTATGTAATCATCAATGGTGGTGGACGTAAGACTAAGTTTTTCTTCTCCGATCCAGAGATCACTATCAAAGCAGCACCAGATCGGGATGTTAATTTCCCAGAGTCTGATCTGTCGTTTGGATTGTCTGTTGGCACTCTGCTTACACTCAAACGTGCTTCGATGGTTTATGGATTGCCCGATCTAAAGATCACTTCTTTGGACGGTGTGATTACTCTTTCCTTGTGTGATCGTGAGAATGATACTACTAACACTTTTGAAGAGATCGTTCCTGGCGATTCTACGGGAGACTACGAGTTCTTTATTAAAGTGGAAAACCTCCGTCTTGCTGTTGGAGAGAAATCTTCTTCGACAGATAACACCAAACTCTATGATGTTAAGATCTCATCCAAAATGATCTCTCAGTGGACTAACGTCTCCTCTCCTCTTACTTATTATATTGCTCTTGAACCTTGAATATGAACAAATTTCTTTGGGTTGAGAAATACCGTCCCAGCATTGTCGAAGATTGTATTCTTCCAGAATCAATCAAGAACGTGTTTAGGGGTTTCTTAGATCAGGGAGAACTACCAAACTTGCTTCTGGCGGGCAGTGCTGGTGTTGGAAAGACCACAGTTGCCAAAGCATTGTGTGAGGAGATCGGTGCTTCTTACATCGTGATCAACGGATCCGACGAGGGGCGTTTCCTAGACACCGTGAGGAATCGTGTCCGTCAGTTTGCTACAACAGTCTCATTGACCTCTGGAGCGTCCCACAAGGTCGTTATCATCGATGAGGCAGACAACACCACCAACGATGTCCAACTGTCCCTCAGGACCGCCGTAGAGGAGTTCCACAGCAACTGCCGTTTCATCTTTACCTGTAACTTCCCCAACAAGATTATTGAACCACTTCATAGTCGCTGTACTGTTGTGGATTTCAAGATCAGTAATGATCAGGCAGTACAACTTCAGGGTGAGTTCTTTACTCGCTTGAAGTCTATCCTTACCCACGAGTGTGTAGAGTATGAAGACAAAGTTCTTGCTAAACTTGTTAAAAGGTACTATCCTGATTGGCGTCGCCTCATTAACGAGTGCCAGCGTTATGCTGCTACTGGATCTATTTCCTCTGCTATTCTTGCTGATGTTGCCGACATCAATTTGGATAGTCTACTCAGTTCACTCAAGAACAAAGAGTTCATGGTGGTTAGGAAATGGGTGGTAGATAATATCAATAATGAACCCTCTATTGTGATGAGGAAGATCTATGATGCTTGCTATCAAAACCTTAAGGGTTCTTCCATTCCAGAAGCTGTGTTGATTATTGCCAAATATCTCAGGGATATTGAGCATGTACCCGATCAGGAGATTAACCTGCTAGCATGTCTAACTGAAATAATGATGAGTTGTGAATTCAAATGATTAGTAAACACGAACTTATGCACCACCGACTCCAAGCGTGGTTGAGAGAAAATCAAAGTGATGATGTTGAGTATCTCGGAGAACGTCCAGATATTTGTGGTGAGATGAATCACTGGTATCGCTTTGGTGAACATGAAGTAACAGTTGATTGTGTAGAAGATATCGAACTCGTTGGTGAGGTTTGAATGAAACTCTGGATGCTGGGCAATCGTATCACAACAGAAACTTACGAACGAGAAAGATTTATCGAAGAAGCAGATAAATACGGTATTGATTTCACAGTAGTATTTGCTGATGAAATCGACTTGATTGTTTCTAGAGATGATCGTAAGTCCATTCGATTTCGCAATGATATTGTTGCTCTCCCAGACAGTTTACTTGCTCGTACTGGGAGCGGTACTGGTTACTTTAATCTATCTGTTCTCAGACAGTTTGAAAGATTAAACGTA
>Ga0136656_1000426_pt1 | contig 14664 bp, 17 predicted proteins | sample CPBDNA_9_FD_94862 | JGI IMG/M metagenome (GOLD analysis project Ga0136656, IMG submission 94862) | Freshwater to marine salinity gradient microbial communities from Chesapeake Bay, USA - CPBay_Sum_15_0.8_DNA (version 2) | ecosystem: Environmental > Aquatic > Marine > Coastal | place: USA...
GCTTATAGACTTACAATCAGTCAAGCTGACAGCATAACCTTTTCACAGCAAGTCAATTTTACGAGACTTTTAGACTTTAGTTCTAAGACAGTCATTAGAAGTTTTAGAAATAAGAAGTTTAAAATTAGAAGTATCAAACCACATTCTATTCAAGAGCTAGTGTACTGCTGCACTGTTCCTACTAATAATCAGGTTTCATTAAGTTGCAATACCGTGACAGGGCAGTGTCATGAAATTATTTTGAGTGCGGGTACCTCCAGCTTAAATGCCGAGGGGGTTAGTTTCTGTAATCTCACATCCACACCACTGCCAAATCATATAGTTAAAAAAGAAAATTCCTATTTCTTAAATCGGGAATCTCTAAAATCCGCAATTGAACTAAGTGTTCGTATCGGGTTAAGACAAACATGTGTAGATATGCCCAAACCTCATATGAATATCACCCAACTGGAGGAAAGACTTCTAGGTGTATCCATTACAGGATGTCAGGATGCCTTTGATCTGCTTGGGTGGAAAACCGGAGATATGGAGATTTCAAGTTTACTACATGAGATCAAAACCTGGGCTAATGAAGAAGCCACACGTTATGCAAAAGAGCTTGGTGTGCCGAGACCTCTACTTGTAACTACAATAAAACCAGAGGGTAGTCAAAAATTAGACCATATTCGGGTCTCCTCTGAGGGTCTTCTCAATTTGAACGAAATTATTGAGTTAGCTGGGGAGACTAAAGAGAGTCTTCTTTATAAAGAAGAATTTACACCTATTACTCTAGGTGATAATTGTGCTGGTGAAAGTATTAAGGCTCTCTACTTTAACGGTCCTACTAAAGCCTGTAAAGTCACCTTAAATAACGGTAGGGAGATTGTAGGAACACCCCAACACCCTCTCAGTGTTTCTAATACCTGGGTGCCTATGTACCTCATTAAACCTGGGATGATTCTAGATATAGAACTAGGTAAGTATAATAAATTACAAAATGCTAGTCTTAGTATTCTGAATCTTGAAAAAACTCCCTCAACTCATGTAATTCGTCAACCTTCGGAATTAACCCCGAATCTAGCTTGGTTAATAGGGGCTCTTCTAGCAAATGCCAACTTTAATGGTTCCGGGCATATTCGGCATCACTGTGAGCACCTAGAGGTAGTTCAAGAGGTCTCTGACCTAGTGGAGTTTATCTTTGGAATTCAAGGCAAAATACGCAAGCATGATACTAAAAACATGTATTTGTATGATGTCCACTCCACTCAATTAGTAAGCTGGTTTAGGGAGAAAGGCTTTCATAAAGATGGTTGGTCTACAGTTCCTAGACTAATTAGAGAAAGCTCCTTTGAATCTATTCTGTCATTTATTACTGGTTACTTAGATAATGATGGGTGTTTTAAAAATGAGGGTTGTACTCTAACTACTACCAATATCTCTTTTGCTGAACAACTTCAGGAGGTAGCAGAAGCAGTAGGCTTGAGTTTTTCTCTATACCGAACTACTAGAGAAACAACAAAGGGGGAATGTACTTACGTTGATCTGCAATTAAGTAGATGTTTTTCTACCGACTCTGCTATAGATTACGTAAATTCTAACTCTTTAAAAGTAGAGATCTTTAATAGACCTATTATAAAAACAGTTAGGTTGAGAAAAAACCCCTATCAAGTGAAGTCTGTTGAGATTCTTGAAGAAGAGGTGGAAACTGGAGATATTGAGGTAAATAACACCCACTGGTACTACCAAGGAGCTATTAAATCTCACAATACTTTCTCCCAGATTGTAGGTACAGGAAGTGGTTTACACTGGGATTGGGCTCCATACTACATCCGTCGTGTAAGAATGTCGGGGGCTGATGCTCTAGCTAAAACTCTAATAGAACAGGGTTTTGAAGCTAGTCCTGAACTCTATGATCTAGAAGAGTATACAGCAGCTTTGTACTCACAGAATCTCTACGAGGGCTTTAAAAACTGGCAGGATAGTATTTCCTATACTCCCTGGCAGAGACTCAAGTTTATGTTTGGTGTTCCTAAACCCCGCTATGGTCTCAAGGACTACTGGCGTACTTTAAATCCCTGGCAGAAACTAGACTACTTCAACTCCTTAAGGGATACGAAGAAGAGGGAGTTTCTAGACAACTGTGATACCGTGGTCTTTAGTTTTCCTGTAAAAAGTAACAGTTCTAGAGCAGGTAATGAAATTCCTGCACTAGAGCAACTAGAAAATCTAAAGGCTTTTACACTGCACTACTGTGACCACATGCCATCCTGCACCATCACGGTAAAAGATCACGAGTGGGATTCTGTGATTAGCTGGGTGTGGAATAATTGGGATGTCTTTATGACTGGCTCTTTCCTCCCTTACTTCGGTGGTAATTACCCACTACTACCCAATGAGGAGATCGATGCCGAAACATATCAAAAGCTTCTGGATAAAATTCCTACTGTATATAAGTCTGAAACGGCTAATGGTAGAATCTCTTTTCTTGTGGATGAGAGAATTCTTGAACAGTATGAAATTATGTTAGAAGATCCCGATGATGTGGATGTGGAGAGCAGTTGTTCTACAGGGCTATGCCCCGCCCGCTAGACTGGTTGCCCAAATGAGATGATAGAATAAGAGTATAGTAGAAATAACTTTACTATACTCTTATGAAAAAAATTAAAAAGTGGGATCGTTGGGGCTTTGAACTTAAATGCAGTTGTTGTCAAAAAACCTCTTTGTTTAGAACTAAAAGACAGCTAGATAAACAACAACTACATTTTTGTAGACCCTGTGCAGCTTTAAAAGCTAGTTATATAGCAAGGGGTGTTAATACTTGGAAGTTTCAAAATTCTAATTTTTTTAATAGCCCGGATTTAAAAAGTTTTTATTGGGCTGGTTTTATTGCCGCAGATGGTTATATAGAAACCAAAAAAAATCAAGTAACTTTAAAATTGTCAGAAAAAGATGTTTGCCAATTAAAACAATTTATTAAAGATGTAGGATCAAACGCTAGAGTTTTAAACTCTGGTTTAGAAAATAGAAAAAGGGTAATTATTACTGATGAACACTGGATTTATAATTTAGCTAATACTTTTAATATTCATCAAGCTAAGTCTTTAAATCATTTACCGCCTCAAGATTCTTTCTGGACAGATGATCAGAAAAAAGCTTTCATTATTGGGTACTTAGATGGCGACGGTACTATTTGTTTTTGTGGAAAACAAAAATACTTAAAACTTGGATTTATAGGAACTAAAGAATTTCTTACTTGGATAAAAAACTTCTTAGTTCATTATTATCAAATAAGTCTTAAAAGTACCTGTATTCAACATAAGAAAAAATGTGTAGGTAAAAATGTTTATGAATTGACTATTTATTGTAGTAAAGCACAAAAGGTCTTACAAGATTTAAAACAATTACCTATTTACAAATTAGAAAGGAAGTGGGAAAGAGTGTGCTGAAACAATATAGCTATGATACAAGAAACAAACGGTAGGATCTATAGAGATTTTCATACAAAGTTATCTAAAGATAAAATAGCCTCCTTTATTCAGTCTTTAATGATTTGTAGAGGAGTCATTACTTCTAATTTTTCTTTATCTAATGGATTTAAACCAGATAAAATTCAATACCATGAAGGTTTTTTTCGTATCTATTTTATTAGACAAGAAGATTTAGATAGGTTTCATTCTATGGGATTTAAAACCACCCAACCTTCTGTAGTGAGAGGTGATTAGATGTTATACTGTAAGTGACGTAAATGTGCAATTCACTTATGGATACTTTTGATCTCGTCTCTAAAGCTGTAGAGGGCCTCTTAATTGGTGGAAGTATATATCTTCTAACTAATGCTAGATCCCTCTTACGGCCCACTGTAGGTGTCTTACAGCGTACCTTACTGAAGCTAGAGGCTCCAGATAAAATGCGTTTCATTAAAGCTCTTATTACGAGTTTGTTAGATGACGACCCCTATGATAAAGAAAAAATTCGACCCTATGTTCAGGAGTTGATACTTTTCTTAAAAAATCTGATTGATTAAGGTAAAAAGCTGGAGAGGGGTAAAGCCCCTCTCTTTTCTTACAGGTATGAAACTTTCAAGGAGAGATTCAAACTTACAAGTAGACCGTGACTACAGGCAGTCTCTTATAGACAGGTATTATTCCTGGAAAAATCCTTTCTTTTTATACTACCAGCCTAAGACTCTAGCTTCTAAAGATAATCTTTATCAGGATAGCTCTTTTGAGAAGTTTAAAAATTCTTTCTTTTATCCAGACTCCCTATCAATACATTTAGATTATTTCTTAGATGTCTTACACTCTATCTCGGAAGATGATTCTGGTTTAATATCAGACGTGCCTTTTTGGCAAGCTTTTGACCCTAGAGGCTACTGGTATATGGCATCAAATTTGGAGAAACTGATAGACATGATTCTTTTTGAATTTGAGGATGATAGACATTTGGTGGGGTAGTATATACTGTAGTAGTGTTTTTTAGGAGGTTGGAAATATGTCCACGCGCAAAGCAAGCAGTACCAAAAATACTTAAAATATGTAGACTTCTATGAAAATCATAGTAATCTAATACTATCTCCTCAAACCTTTGAATACCAAGAAACAGGTGTGAGTGGTTTTACCTGTTTTCAAAAACTAGATGGTTCTGGAATTTTAGTGCCAACAATAGAGCCAGAACAAGTTTTTAAAGCTTGGCATGGAATGAAAAACTTAGACTTCCATTTAAAGATGTGGGAGGAAGAAATCCTACTGGGTTGTTTATTTGATTTTGAAATTTTAGAAGATTTTGGGGAATCTCTACCAGATTTTGTGTATAAAAGACTGAATAAGACGCAAGAGAAATATTATAAAATAAGGTATAATAAAATCCTGCGTATTCAGAAAACATGATATCGACAAACACTCTTTTACATCTACCCCCAAATATGACTTATGCTGTATGTGATAGATCCTTGACCTATCTATGGCATAGTACTAGTTGGAAAACTTTTTTTAATCTATCTAATGAAATATCTCTTATCGGAAAAAATCATCTTCATACAATTTTAGATATACCCCAGAGTTGGTTAGATAGCTATGAGGCTGCGATAAAAGATAACGAAAACACCTTTTCTTATAAGCCTATTTGGTATCAAGAAAAAGCTTTTATTCACTCGGCTTCTATGCAGGATGATAAACTTGTTATCTTTATAATAGATGTCACTGAAACAGCAATCTATAAAAGATCTCTTTATACTTTTCAGGATAATAGTTTGATAGGTAAAGCTATCATACAAAAAGTTGAGAATGATTGTAAAATTGTTTACTGGAACAGATATGCTTCTACAGTTAAACCTGGTATAAATTTAGAGGGTTGTTTTTTATCGGACTCCTTTTTTCATAGAGCCCAAATACTAAATAATAAAATTGACTCTCTTCATCACCTCATCTGTGACTGTCTAGCTAAAAATAAAACAAAACTGATAGACCTCTACGACATAGAAACAGATACTTATTTTTTAGTAAGTGTTTTTCCTCTAACGACAACAGAGATTGGTTTGGAGTGGTTTGATATTACAAAGAAAGTCAAAACTTTAAAACGCACAGAGTTCTACGCTTTTCATGATCTTCTTACGGGGGCTTTGAATAGAAGGTACTTAGAAATACTTGATTTTATCCCCCAATACCTAATATTTTTAGATCTAGATGGTTTTAAGAAGGTAAATGATAGTTACGGCCATACTGTGGGGGATATTCTTCTGAAAGAGGTTGTAGAAAGACTTCAGCGAGTTTGTAAAGATGAACTGGTAATACGTGTTTCTGGGGATGAGTTTTATGTTCTTCTGAAAGAATCGAACGAAGAAAGTATCTTCAATCTAGCAACGGATATTTGCCAATCTCTAGCTACACCCTATAAAATTAATGGCCTGACTTTAAATACCGTATCCTGTTCTTGTGGGTTAGCTAAGTATACCGTAGATCTGGACACAACAATTAGACATGCTGACCTAGCTATGTATCAGTCAAAAGCTCTAGGTAAACTCGATAAGGTGGTTGCTGGTATTCCCAGATGGTACGAAGAAAAAATGGGTCTGGTGTATGAGAGACAGCAGTACCTAGCCAACCTTCTACTAGAAAGCCTTGAAAAAAAAGACTTTGAGATCGCCTTTCAACCTCTTGTAAACCTACAAGAATTAAATGAAACGAATCCAAAAAAAACACCTCTTCTAGGATATGAGGTTCTGTGTAGATGGACTCTACCCACAGGTCAGAGAGTTTCCCCATCAGAGTTTATACCAATTGCAGAGGAAACTGGGCAGATTACAGCATTAACTCTAATTGTTCTAGCTAAAGCCTGCCAAGCCTGCAAGATAGTAAACGACTTATCTTTACCAAGACCTTTACAGTTCTCCATTAATATATCAGGTCAGGATCTCACAAATCCAAGACTTAAACAATCTGTAAATCAAATCATTCGGGATTCCGGGGTAGACCCAACTCTCATTAAATTTGAGATTACAGAGAGTATTATTAGTCAGCTAAATGTTGCACAACAGGTGGTAACTGAGTTACTAGATCATGGGGTGCATAGTGTTCTAGATGATTTTGGTACTAAAGGTAGTAGTTTAGAATTAATGTTCTGTTTATCCGTCTCTGGTATAAAAATTGATAAGTCTTTTGTAGATAAGTGGCTATCCTCTGTAGAACATATCATTGGTCTTGGACACAGCAAAGGTCTATCTGTTGTTTGTGAGGGTGTTGAGACCTTGGAGGTAGCAAAGTTTCTTCGTGATGCGAAAGCTGATGTAGGACAGGGTTTTCTATTTGGAAAACCTACAACATTATCAGAAGTGATAGATTATTGGAATATAAAATAAATGTCTGAAAGTGAAAATTTAACAGTAAGAGTTTCTAAGGCTAATATAATAGCCTGGTTTCGTAGTATTGGTATTGACAGAGTTTGTAGTTTAGTTAGGGAATCTTTTATTAATTCAAATGATCCTTTTCCTACACAGATGGCTACAGTTTTAAAAATTTGTTATGCGGTACAAGACCAACTTGGGGATAATCTTACTGAGAAAGAAAGACTGGAGGTAATAAAAAGTTTTCATGGTATTTTAAAGTCTTTAGATCAGGAGACGAAAAAACTACTTGAGGATACGGGAGCTATTCTAGAGAATTCAGGAGATATAGAAGATAATATTTTTAAAGATCTATGGTAGAGATTAATATTGAACAAGCTAAACAGCTGCTTAGAGATCGGTGGCTTACCTGCACAGAAGAAGAAAAAAAAGAAGGTCTAACGTGGTACTTAAAAGCTCATGATGTCGCCCTGATCAGTTCTTATAAGTATGGAATTTCATTATCTAAAACAGCGGGAGTTATTGCTTCCTTAAGTCCTAAAAATAAGTGGTCGGATAATATAAAAGATGCTAATTTAGTATTATTTAATTTTAGTCAGGGTCGGGATACTTTACAGTCTGAAATAAGTTCTCCTTTTCCTAAAGTATCCACTTCTCTAGAAATACTTAAAACAGATATTGATCCCTATCAAAGACTAGGGCAAAAGTCTAGAAGTTTTTACAGGTGTATTTACTGCCCGGTGAATATTTCTGAAGTTTGTATAGACTCCTGGGCGGCTAGAGCGATTCATTATACAGAAAGATGGATCTCCAAGAAAAATTATCCTATCATACAACAGTGTTATAGAGAGGTAGCTAAGGAAGTGGGTCTTACACCATCAGCTTTTCAGGCTATCATCTGGGTTAATATTAGAGGTAAAGCAAATTAATGACTAGAATCACAGCGAATTATATAGAGGGTAAAAATTTAGGTGATTTAGGTTATAGCAATCTCCTTCATGGCACAGAGGTGAGTAAAAGTAGTCACTTCGGTGAGGTCTACTCTACAATAGAGTGGTTTCAGCATGGTCTTATGGAATACCTCTTTAAAGATGGGGACGCTAGAGTTCTTTCAGAAGAGTGTCGTACTTCTCTGTCCCTAGAGGATATTAATTTTCTAAACTGGCTTCACTCTACTCTGTTCTCTTTAAGCAGCTTTTGTTACAGAAAAGGTAATTCAGATCCCAGATTTGGCCTGATACTGGATGAACAACCCTCGACTTTCTTAGAAAAAAGAATTCGGGAGTTGAAAAAAGAGGAGGAAGCTTTAACTGGCAAGCCCGCATCCTCTGAGTTTGTGAGACAATCTGGGACATTAAATAGACTACGCATTCTATGTAGGGATGTAGAACGAGCTTATGTAGGTTGGTTTCATGAGGAGGCTGTGGTAATTAAGGAGATGCATTTAAATCCTCATATAATAGAGCATATTCTTCGTTACCAGCAGTTTTTGAATAGACTGAGTACCTATTTTTACTGGCTAAGTCGGGTCTCTCTAATACAGAAAGACCTTGTACTAGAGCCCTGGATATCTAGAATTCCTCCCTTTCCTATATCTCATGAAAATACAAACAGCTAAACTAGTACCAGCTATAAATTTTATAACCTCCTTTGTTTCTCCAGATGATCTTGTTATTTTTAATTTTACAACTACACATCTAGAGATTTTCTCTGCGTCCTTGTACTTTAAAATTCCAGGAGAGAGTGAGGTTGAGATTTCGTCCTGGTCTTCATCTGTAGAAGCTAAACACCTAAAATCCTTAGCTAGTCTAAAGGCAAAGGTAGCAGATGAGTATGTGACCTTTACCCAACAGACAGATTCATTAGTTTGGGAGAGTAATGTGAGGTTTCATGTACCCTTCAAGGCATCTACAGTGGCCTTGGAGACCCCTTCTATAGCTTCTGGACCCTGTATACCATCTGATGTGTGGAAGGCCCTGAGTACGCTTCTGGCCCGCTTTAGTAAAGATAATTTTAAAGGTTGTTTTATATACACAGCTACAGGATTTGTCTTACCCGGTCTTTACTGTATTGGTCACTTGCCTGTAGAGAATATACCTCCTCCTACCAATCCAAGTGCTTTTTCTATCTCCAGTGTACAGCTAAATAAACTCCTGAAAATAGGGCAGGATATACAGATAGGGGAGAGTATACTAAGTAGTACAGGGGAGATAGATTTTCTTATAAGATTTAATAAGAATGTCCTAAAAGATGGTGTCTCCGTACCCGTGAAGTTTTTAGAAACCTTACTATCACAGTACCCCGAGACTCTACCTAAGATAAAAATAAAAGACCCAAAGCTGTTTAAAGAATTTTTATCCTCTACACAGGCAGATGGAAAATATGATTTGTGTGCTCTAAGTACAGAGCCTTCCAGACTAAGACTCTCTTTTTATGAGAATAAAAAGCAGACTAATTCTTTTGTCTTTGATGATGTAGAGATAAACAGTCCTCAACTTACTATCTATTTTCAGGTAAAGCACCTGGTAGCAATAGCTAGCGCTGCTAAAGAACAGCTCACCCTGACTTTCTTCTCTAGTGCTGCGCCGGTTAAAGTAAGTATAGATGGTACTTCTGAATACTATGTTATGCAGGGTCTTGTAGCCTAATGCTAAAATGTAGTCAAATGTTATTTTTGACTATATGTATATTCTCGGTTTTGATGTAGGTAGTAGAAATTTAGGATACTCAATCTGTAATTTTACGAATGAAAAACCTATTTTAGTAGAAGCAAATTCAGAATATCTCTCAGATCCTAAAATAGAGAATCGTCTGGTATATCTGCATGAAAAAATAGATAGTTTGATTACAGAGTATCCTATTTCTACTATTGGCTATGAAGCTCCCTACATGAAAATAAATAATAAGAGTACAATGGGTTTGTATTTTATTGCGGGTCTTATTGTATTTAAAGCGGCTTTTCATAATCTACCTGTAATAAGCCTTAGTGCGGCCACTGTAAAAAAAGAGGTGACTGGTTCCGGTAAAGCAGAAAAGATACAAGTAGAAAAAGCCGTCTTGAATTATTTTCAGATTACAAAGAAGTTTAAAACAGATCACGCTAGTGATGCAGCGGCAATCTGTATAGCTACGTATAAACAATTAGAGATTGTATAGATTATGAAATTTACGCTACAGCTACTCAATACTACAGTAGATGCCAAAAAGAAAATTGCTGAGATTAACCAGGCGGCGGAGAATCAGGGTTTGCCCAAGCCTTTTGAGGTAGGTCCTGGGGGTTTAGCTTCTAGAGTTTTAGATAAGTATCGCTTTGTGTATCGATTCTCTTGGAGAAGTCTATTATCTCCTAGATTTGAGGTTATTTATTTACCAGAATCTGAATTTACGGTAAATCTAGGCATTTTCTAATGCGTTTGAAAAAACATGAGAGGGGTAGGGATAAGAAACCTAAGAGAAATAAAAAGGGTAAACTATCTCCTCAAGCTTTAAGAAGAATACAAAAACAGACTCGTACATTAGTAAAAAAGCTAAGAATAAAATCTTAGCTTATTTTTTTTATGAAATTAAATTTACCTACTATCAGCTTTTTTTATAAAGTAACCCGTTCACACGACCGTCTTTATCGTCAGGACATAGCTGATATGTCCCCCATATTTTTTAGTAAAAAATATGATTTTACTATCTGTGAATCTATATGGGATTTTTTAATTCTAGTAGAATGCGGGCTTACCGAAAGATCTAACTCCTCATCTCCCTTAATTATTAAGTATGAGACGGATTGTAAAACAACCTGCCAGGAAAAGATTTATACGAGAAACCAGTATCTAACTCCTAGAAGTAGATACATAAATTCCGGGATGAAACAAAAGCTATCTAATGTAGCCGGGACTTATTTGAGTCAAATATCAAATTATACTGAGTACTCTGAATTCTATCAGGGCTCTTTGAGTGAGAATGCGGCTGTTATACGACGACAGTTCAGACGAATTTTCACAGAATTTGTAACTCATCCAGGAGCTTTATGTCTGGATGCACAATCCTCGAAAGAGAAGATTTTTCTACCTAAAGCTTTTGTCTTTCGGTATGAGGATATGAAATGCTTGTATGAGGAGAATGGTTCTTTGAATATAGAGCGTTTAGGGTGTGATGCTACAGGTGCCCCCGACTACTACATGGATAACCTAAAAATCTATGTCTGTATAGCTAAGTTTTTTGATATTCCAGTCTTTAATCTTGCAAATGACCAAGAAAAACAGGACTTTATAAATACCTTTGGAGGGTAGGTTTTGGATCCTCTAGACCGAAGCTAAAATTGTAGACAAAGTTTGTGGAGCCGTCAAGAAACTGACCTACTATTATATCAGTTTCCTCGTCTACCTGATATCCCAGGATTTCACTCACTTTTAGATTAGGAAAGTCTTCTTTAATGACCTCTATGATGATGAGCTGGGCTTCATCTGTAGTTTGTTTATCCTTAGCACTTGGTCTACGTCTATCAATTAATTCTTTTATTTTCATATTAAACAATTCCACCTTCTTTTAATTTACCCCAACCTCTTTTTACCCGAACTCTTAAAGCCTGCTCCCTCTTATTCCCTTTTCTGATATTGCTACTTAAGACTGTAGCCAGAGCTTCTTGGTATGTTTTGGGTGGTACCTGGCTCTGTATTTTCTCAGCTAGAATACCTGCGGTCATACCTGATATTGTACCACCTAAGGGCACTCCTGGCACAGCAGCGAAGTTACCTGCGGCCCATCCGGTCACATCCCCCGCTAGAGAGGTTCGTCTTTCAGCGGCTTGTTGTGCTTTTAGCTGTTTGGAAGCTTGGAATATTTGTCGAATTTTACCTAAACGACCAGCCTCATCATAGGCTTTAGTACCCTGTAGTCTTCCTAGAACGCTCTTTAAAACCTCAGTGTCGTCTATGGATTGTCGTGCTACCCGAGCACCTATAAGATCTCCAGCCACCCCGGCTCCAGGAATACCAGAAAGTTTTGCGGCCTTGCTGCTAAGAAAACCGACAGTATTGACACTAAGTTCTTTTCTAAGATTGGGGTCTGTCAGTTTTTCCTGAATTTGTTGTTTTGCTGTTCTTAGGCCGGACTGTATTACCTCACTCTTTGAAACCTCCCTACCTGTTTGGGAGGAGATTGCATCCATAAGGGCTTTCTCCCTAGTAAAACCCTCCCGAACACTTCTTACAGGGTGTCTTAGTATAGGAGTAGAAGCACGAGCTAGAGCTAGAAGCCCCTCTTTTCTGGTAGGCAATTCTCCTGATAAAAGAGCTTTCTGAACTAAAGCTGGTCCACTCTCTTTAGCTTTATCAACACCTGCTTTGATAGCAGCAACGCCACCTACTTTAGCTGCCTCAATACCCACTTTCTTACCAGCCTCTTTTGCAGCGTCTTTTAGGAGTGTACGTCGCTTAAAGCCACGCACCATCTTACCGCCTCTCATAAACCCCTTGACGGCAACCCTGGCTTCCTTTAGACCTCTAAACTCCAAGATCTCTGTGTTTCTATGAGAAAAACTAAGAGACTTTTTTACTCTTTGCCCCAATTCAGATTCTTCAAAAGCTTTCACATCCTCCTCACTTTTTTGTGGATTCTTTCTGTAGTCTGCTTTAGTGACCGCATAGGAGATCTGTTTAAAAATACCTTTTTTCTCCCTAGCAACTTTAAACTTACTAGGCGGTTTATCTGATATCTCACTTAATCCGAAGTCAATAATTTTGACATCCCCTGTATCAGATATTATGATATTATTACTGTGCAAATCCCCATGAAAAACACCATTTTGGTGAATGATATCTACTGCATCTGATATTTTTTTGGTAAAACCTAGGATATCACTTTCACTCAGTTTTCCTGAAAAAATTTCAAAAGCAGATTTGCCCTTCACTTCTTCCATTACAAAAGCTAGTCTGGAATCACTCTTGACGAGAATTTTAGGAACAATACCTGTATTGGCTAGTTTTTCCAGAGCTTTGACTTCACCTAGATAAGCCGCCTCAGGACTTTTTATAAAACTACTACTAGCTCTATTGTAAGATTTTACAATCTCCCCACTCTTAAAAATAGCTACTCTGGCTTGAGCCCCTTGACCTTTTAATGGTATCTTTTTTTCTAGGTCGGATAATACAAGGGATAGTTTTTTATGATTTTTTATAGCCGCAAAACTCACCCCAAGAGTAGCCGCCCCAGCTAATGAACTGAGAGCTATAATTCCTTTGTTACCAGTTTTAGAGGTGGGTGTTTCCGAAACTTTTTTCTTCGTACCCCTTCTACGAAAAGACCGAACCCAGCTTCGTCCTCTTCTAAAGCTTTTGACTTCTACTTTACTAGACATGCTACTCTAGGGGCTCTTCCCCTTCTATAGGAATACTTTCCTCCGTTTCTGGAGCTTCTTCCATCGGGGTAGCACCCTCTCCAGTCACTGGATTGATACCCTGAAAAACTTGTTGCTCAAAGAAACTTTTTAGTAGCTGCTCCTGCATCAAGGATGCCGACTCAGCTTTAGTCACTGTAGGTAATCCAAGACTATCATATAGAGCGTTTTGTACATGTAGGTTTTGTGCTGGTAATATTTGAGCACTAACAGCACTAATAATATTCTGAACTCTAAGAGATACAGACTCCTGATCTTGAATCTCGTCTACCTTAAAGGTGCCAAAATCATCGGTTACCCCAAAATTCCAAATAAGTAGAGGCTTAACTATCTTTTCAAGTAGCTGATCTCGTATCTGACTTACGATACTCTCAATCTGACTATCTAATACGGTCTTGTGTTGTCTTCCGAGATTACTAACAGACATCCCCTCTTTAAAAATGAGTTCAGGTATACCATAGCTTTTAAGTATTCCGTCATTTAAAATAGTGATATACATCTGCCAGGTACCTTCTTTAGTAGTAGGATTTAAAGGCTCTACACTATTTTTAATATCGGTTACCATCACGCTGTTATTCTCTAGATTCAGCATTTGTTGAGCTAGAGCATGTACAGCAGATTGTACCATAGGTGTTCCGTCTGGATTTTTTCTGACATTTCCCTGACCATCTACAATCTGAACAGTTTCATTGCTATCCGCTTTACCCAACCACATACCAGAAGCACTATTTTTAGCAGAGATCATCATCTCTGTCAGGATGGCTTGTTTGCCTTTAAAATACTGATAGGCTGTAGCACTCTCGGGGTCTCCATATACCATGTCGTATTCCCCGATATTAGCAGAGAATCCATTAACAACATGAAGTACTTTAAAATACGGAACTCTTTTGTCTAATCCTGTGGGTTCTCTATACCTCAGATAATCAATCTCCCCGTTTTTACCCTCAAAAGAAATTTTAGTTTGATCCAGAATATTAATGTTTTTTAATCGCCACTCACCAAAAACCTCATCTGTAAAAACAATTTCCCCGGATGAAAAACCTAAAGCCATAGCGGAAGCTAGTCTTCCTACTTTATGAGTAAGACTTCCCTGCATATTATCTAAATTACCCTGCACCCACTTTTCAATATGCGAGTTTGGATGTGAGTATTTCCCCAGCATGATCGCTGCCCGAAGACACTTTAACTCAATACAGCTTCTGACTAGGGGGTCTTTACGAGCCATCTGTATGTAGTCAGAGAGTCTTCTATTGGTATTGTGTATCTCCTGAAGGAAATCCTGTGTGACCCGATTTATTGTAGAGGTCACTTGTCCAGCAGAAGGACTCATCAACATAGGATGCCAAGGAGCTAGTTTACCTTCTTCTTTTTTTTGTTGATATAGATTCTTAAATTGCTTAGGGGTCATTTTCTTCGTTTATAAGATTACCATCTGGGTCTTTTTCCTTATTACAGTTTA
>Ga0136656_1000427_pt1 | contig 14639 bp, 15 predicted proteins | sample CPBDNA_9_FD_94862 | JGI IMG/M metagenome (GOLD analysis project Ga0136656, IMG submission 94862) | Freshwater to marine salinity gradient microbial communities from Chesapeake Bay, USA - CPBay_Sum_15_0.8_DNA (version 2) | ecosystem: Environmental > Aquatic > Marine > Coastal | place: USA...
ATGGCCGTGGCAGACCGAGCGCCTCGTTCCAGGCGGGCAACTGCACGCTGCGCGCACGCGCACGCTTGGAAAGCGTGACTGCCAGCATCTCCAACATGATTCGTTGCACGTTGTTTTCCGGTTGCGCTTCGGTGAGACCGAGCGAATTCACCTGCACTCCGTAGCGGAAACGAAGCGCACGCTCGTCGGTGATGCCGTACCGCTCGCGTCCGATGGTTTCCCACATACCGGTCATTGCCCGAACCTTGCACGTCTCCTCGACGAATCGGATTCCCGCATTGACGAAGAACGACATCGAGGCAAAGACTCCGGGGAACTTGCCATCGTCCACCTGGCCGCTTGCCCGGACGGCATCCAAGACGTCGATTGCATTCGCGAACGCAAATGCAATTTCTTGCTCCGGGGTGGCCCCGACCTCCTGCAAGTGGTAGGAACACACGTTCATCGGGTTCCACTTCGGGGCGTGGGAGTTGGCCCATGCAATCATGTCGACGATGATGCGACGAGATGCGAGCGGAGGGAAGATGAACGTGCCGCGCGAGAGATATTCCTTCAGCACGTCGTTCTGCGTGGTGCCACGCAACTGGACGCTGTCGACTCCCTGCTCGGCGGCATTTGCAACGTACAGCGCAAGCAGCCAAGCAGCGGTGGAGTTGATGGTCATCGAAGTGTTCATCGTTCCTGGAGGGATGTCCCGCATCAGTGTCCGCATGTGACCGAGGTGGGCGACCGGAACGCCCACCTTGCCCACTTCGCCGCGGGCCAGGACGTGGTCGGGGTCGTAGCCAGTTTGGGTGGGGAGGTCGAAGGCGATGGACAGACCCGTTTGGCCCTTCGCCAAATTCGTGCGGTACAACTCGTTGGATGCCTCCGCCGACGAGTGACCGGAGTACGTTCGCATGAGCCATGGCTCATCGCGTTGGCTACGCCGACGTTGATCGGTCACGCTGACAAGGCTAAGGCGTTGTGGCGGAGCGGAGTCGCTCGAGATACTCGGTGCGGGGGATCACCACTCCTCCGAGGCTCGACAGGTGCGGTGTATGCCATTGAGCATCGAGCAGGGTCATCCTCGCAGAACGCATGATGGCGACGAGTGCCATGAGCGCCACCTTCGACGCATCGCGCGAGAGGTGGAACATGGATTCGCCCGCGAAGAATCGTTTGATTCGAACCCCGTAGAGACCTCCAACCAGCACGCCATCCTCGTTGTACGTCTCCACGCTGTGGGCCCAACCACGGTCGTGCAGCTCGCAGTACTGATCGATGAATCTCGCGGTGATCCACGCCTTGTCGTCGGTACCTCGAGATGCGCATCCCAGCATCACGCGTTCGAAATTCGTGTTGATGCGAACGTGGTACCGACGCGCACTGCGAGCCATCGACCGTGTGATGCGCAACCCGTCCAGGGGAATGACGCATCGCTCGACCGGAGACCACCAGAACAGCGTTGGGTCGTCGCTGCTTCGCTCCATGGCGAACAGTCCGTGGCGGTATCCGTCAATGATGGTGGATGGGCTGAGATCCGCACCCTGTCCGATGAGATCGTCATCCTCCTGCCACGTTGCAACGGCCGGCCACTCGTACCCACAGGTGCCAACGGGCTGCGGCGTTCGATCCAGCCACCGGTGGCGCGCAGGAGCGCAAGGTCACCCCAACGAGAATCGTGGGGTCCGGTCCTAGTAGACGTAGAAGCCGGCCTTGGATTTTCGACCGAGACGTCCCTGTGCGACCAGCTCCCTCAGGCGTGGTCGTGGCGCAAAGTTGTCGTCTCCGAACGACCGGTGCAGTGTTTCGAGGATGGACAGGGAGGTATCGAGTCCGACGAGGTCGAGGAGTGCAAACGGACCCATCGGGAAGTTGCAGCCGCCCTTCATTGCGGTGTCGATGTCTTCCATGGATGCGGTGCCGTCCTCGAGCATGCGAATGGCGTTGTTCAAATAGGGGAACAACAGGGCATTCACGATGAACCCGGCACGATCCAGCACGTGGACACCCTCCTTTCCGATGGTGCGAACGAACGTCTCCGCACGCGCGATGGTGTCGTCGCTTGCGGTGATTGGTCGCACGATCTCCACGAGGGGCAACACGGCTGCCGGATTGAAGAAATGGATGCCGCAGACCTTGTCGGGACGTCCCGTGACCTTGGCCATCTCCACCACCGCCAGGGTGCTGGTGTTGGTGGCCAGGATTGCCGACGGCTTGACCACTGCGTCGAGTTCACGGAACAGTGACTGTTTGGTGTCGAGGTCTTCAACGACCGACTCGATGATGATGTCGCATTCGGAAAGTTCGGCGAGATCGGTGGTGCCGCTGATGTTGGCGAGAATCCGGTCGCGCTCGGACGCTTCGAGTTTGCCTTTCTCCACCTGCCGTGTCAGACCACCCGAAATTTGCCCGAGTGCCGATGACACCGAGGACTCGCTTCGTGCACGAATGATCGACCGGATGCCGCCACGTGCGGCCACCTCGGCGATGCCCGCAGCCATGATGCCCGATCCAACGATGCCGATCGATGTCGGTGCGCTATCTGCCATGCTGCCGAGCGTACTGTTTGGCTCGTCGGCGTCACTACCGTGAGGGGCGATGGCGGCGGTAAATGTGGGCGAGTTGCTGAATGACGACCGACGGATCGTGCCTCTATTTGCCGTTCACAACTTCCGGGACTTGGGCGGCTACCCCACGGTCGATGGACGGCGCACTCGCTGGCGCACCTTATTTCGAGCCGACGGCTTGTATCGCCTCACTCCCGACGATGCTCGAGCCGTGGTGAATCTCGGAGTTCGCACGGTGGTGGACCTGCGAACGAACAAGGAGATTCGTGAGCGTGGAACTTTTCCGGTCGACGATTACGACGTTGCGTACCACCATGTGCCGATCATCGACGCCACCTGGGGCGAAACCCAAACTCCGGAGTTCGACGATGCCGCCGATTTTCTCGTCTGGGCGTATCGGGAGATGTTGAAGGAGGCATCGCCCCGATTCGCCGATGCGATCACCTTGCTGTCGCAACGGTCGGTGTTGCCGGCGGTGTTCCACTGTGCCGCAGGCAAGGATCGAACGGGCATTCTGGCTGCCCTCGTACTCGGAGCACTCGGCGTCGATGCGGCGACCATCGCCGCCGACTACGGCTTGACACAGGATGCGATGCAACGGCTATTGGTGTGGGCCCGTGACCATCATCCGGAATTGGCACGACTGTATGCCACGATGCCGGCACGATTCGCGGCCGCAGATCCGCGTGCGATGGCGGTGATTCTCGACGACATCAGCCGTAGTCACGGAAACGTACGCAGCTTCGTGCGCGATATCGGCGTGAGCGAATCTGCGATTCGCGCCTTGGACGAAGCGCTTACGACTCGCTGATCGTCACGCTCTTCAGCACGATGTCACCAGCTGGTGGAACACCGTTTGCTGCCGGGTCCGGATTGAAGAGGGCGCCCATCGCCTTCACGGCGGTGTCGAGTCCGTCAACGACCTCGCCGAACAGCGAGTAACTCGGTGGCAACGATGCACCGTCGTTGCCGGTGATGATGAAGAACTGACTGCCGTTGGTATCGGGGCCGGAGTTGGCCATGGCCAACGATCCGATCCGGTAGTCGCCGGCTTGGGGTAGTTCGTCGGGGAAGGAATAGCCGGGACCACCGGTTCCCGTTGCAGTGGGGTCGCCGCATTGCACGACGAAGTTCTCGATCACTCGGTGACACTGCGTTCCGTCGAAGTACTTCCATCGGGCGAGAGACACGAAGTTGTTCACCGTGCCGGGTGCGCGATCGGGCAACAGTCGTACGGAGAACTCGCCCTGGGTGGTGTCGAACGTGGCCGTGTAGGACTTGGTGGGGTCGATGCACAACTGGTGGGCATCGTCGAACTCGCGGCGCTGCTCGGCGCTGCCGTCGGCTGGTGGGCACTCGCTCGTTCCGTAGACGAACGGACCGCTCGGCTCGGCAGTGTCGATGTCCTGGGTGGCATCGGCGGCAGTATCGAAGGCATCGGATTCGGTCTGGATCGCGGCATCGTCGGAGTTGTTGCCCGTGATGAAGACGAATCCCACGAGCGCCACCACCAGCAGCACCACGACGCCGATTTGTGCGCCACGCTTGCGGGCCTTGCCCTGCTGTTGACGGCGAGTGAGCTGCTCTCGACGAGCATCACGGTTCTTCTTCTGACGTTCACGCTTTGATGTACCCACGAGTGGGAAATGCTACCGACTCGCAATATCGTCCGCGGATAGCGTTGGTTCGTCATGGCGCTCATCGTGCAAAAGTACGGGGGAACATCGGTTGCCGACCCGGAACGCATGCGAAATGTGGCTCGTCACATCGCAACTACCCGCGCTGCCGGTCATCAGCTCGTCGTCGTGGTATCGGCGATGGGCAAGGCCACCGACAATCTGGTGCAACTCGCGCGACAAGTATCGACCAATCCACCGAGTCGTGAGATGGACATGTTGCTCACCACGGGTGAGCGAATCAGCATGGCCCTGCTGTGCATGGCGCTGCATGATGTCGGTGTGGATGCGGTGAGTTTCACCGGATCCCAGGTTGGAATCATCACCGACACCGTCCATACGAAGGCGAAGATTCTCGAGGTGAAGGGTGATCGCGTGCGCTCCGCGCTCGGCGACGACAAGGTGGCGGTCGTTGCCGGATTCCAGGGAATCAGCACCGCCAAGGAAATCACGACGTTGGGTCGAGGTGGCAGCGACACCACCGCAGTCGCGCTGGCCGCGGCCCTCGACGCCGACTCGTGCGAAATCTACACGGATGTGACGGGCGTGTTCACCGCGGACCCGCGCGTCGTGCCCCAAGCACGAAAGGTTCCGGTCCTGCAGTTCGATGAAATGTTGGAGATGGCGGGCGCAGGCAGCAAGGTGCTCGCCCTGCGCTCCGTGGAATTCGCCCGCAACCACGATGTGCCCATCCATGTGAGGTCGAGCTTCACATGGGAGGAGGGCACGTGGGTGGTGGGTCGTCATCACGAAAGGATGAAGAACATGGAAGAGCCAGTCATCTCCGGAGTCGTACAGGATGCGAGCGAATCGAAGATAACGATCCTCACCGTTCCCGATCGACCCGGTGTGTCGGCGGACATCTTCGAGGCACTCGCGATGGCGAACGTGAACGTGGACATGATCGTGCAGAACACCTCCACGTCGGGAACCACCGACATCTCGTTCACGGTCCCCAAGGCCGATGTGTCGACTGCCGAGCCGATCGTGGCACGCATCGCTCGCGATCTCGGTGCAGGTGGAGTGAACCACGACGACGACATCGCCAAGGTGTCACTCGTGGGCGCGGGAATGAAGACGAGCCCGGGAGTCGCTGCGAAGATGTTTCGTGTCCTGGCGGACAACGGCGTGAACATCGAGATGATCTCCACGTCCACCATTCGAATATCCGTGGTGGTGCGCGCACCAATGATGCAAACGGCGGTACAGGCACTCCACACCGCGTTCGGACTCGATAGCGGAGACGACTACGCGGCACCACTCCCTGAGCGCACGTAGTACATGACCCTGCTACACCGAATCGGGACTCGGTTGCGACGTCCACAGGGCGTGCCATGGCGAAGTGCGGGTCTTCGAACCGAGTCGTTGAGTGCGGACGAATCCGTTCGGAGTACCGGCTGGGTGTTCGACAACAAGACCGGTGAGGTATCCCTCGAATCGTTCACTGCGGGTGGTGACAACGAAGTTCGTCGATATTTGAAGTTGTTCGGGTTCACCGACGATTCCACCAGGACGCTCAGCATGGTGGAAATCGGCAGTGGAATCGGACGAATGACCGCCGGATTCAGCAAGCGATTCGCCATGGTGTACGCCGCCGACGTGGATGCCGCCTTTCTCGAGCGGTGCCGCGAGACCGTCTTTCATCATGGAACCCCGCCGGCACTACGAACGGTGCACGTGGCTGATGGCCGATCGTTGGACGTTGCAACGGGTTCGGTTGACTTCGCGTTCTCGTACATCACCTTGCAGCACTGCGGTACCGATGATGCGTTGTCGCTCGTGAGTGAGGCACTACGGGTTACCAAGACCGGCGGACAGGTCGCGCTCAATTTCCGTACCTGGACCATGTTGGATACCGCACTCGTTCCATTGGGGGGACTCGTTCGAGTGTTGTGGCGCGTACCGAAAGCGGCCAAGCACATGGCGCGAATTCGTGCGCTCACGCGCCTGGGGTGGCAAGCCAATCGACTGAGTCCGGATGACGTACTGGCATCCATCGGACTCGATCTCATCGGCACGCGACTACGTGACGTCACCATCGTGCATTCACCGCGGCGACGCGTTCGGGTATCGGCAGAGGGAGTGCGACGGCTCGCCGTGCGCCGGGTGCATCCGAGTCACTGGTGGTTGGTTGCGCGGTTAGCCTGACGGAGTGCCGAAAGGAAGAAAACCGAATATTGGTGTCGTAGGTGCCACCGGCATGGTGGGCAACGTCATGCGTACGTTGCTGCTCGAACGAAACGTCGCGTTCAATGAGTTGAGATTCTTCGCTTCGGCACGCTCGGCGGGAAGCAGCATCGATTTCGGTGGACGAAACATCGTTATCGAGGATGCATCCACCGCCGACCCGTCAGGCCTGGACGTCGCAATCTTCTCCGCCGGGGCGACCACGTCTCGGGCACTCGCACCGAAATTCGCCGCCGCCGGGGCAGTGGTGGTGGACAACTCGTCGTGCTGGCGCATGGATCCGGAAGTTCCGCTCGTGGTGTCGGAGGTCAACCCCGAGGACATCGCATTGGCGAAGAAGGGGATCATCTCCAACCCGAACTGCACGACGATGGCAGCAATGCCGGTATTGAAGCCGCTCCACGACGCGGCACGGCTGGTGCGACTCACTGCAAGCACATACCAGGCCGTGAGCGGTGGTGGCGTTCAGGGCGTGGCGGAGTTGGAGGCCCAGATCACCTCTGCCGATGGCGCCGATCGGCTCACGTACGACGGTGATGCGCTGAAATTTCCGGCCCCGAGCAAGTTCGCGAGAACCGTCGCCTTCAACGTGTTGCCGTTTGCGGGTTCGCTGGTGGACGATGGTGATCTGGAGACCGACGAGGAGAAGAAGCTGCGCAACGAAACGCGCAAGATCCTGCATATCCCCGACCTGAAGGTGTCCGGAACGTGCGTGCGCGTCCCCGTGTTCACGGGCCACTCGCTGTCGTTGCACGCGGAATTCGAACGGCCGATCACGCCAGCCCAAGCGCACGCAATCCTCGACAAGGCACCGGGAGTTTCGGTGGTGGACATTCCAACGCCGTTGCTGGCTGCCGGGAAGGATCCGTCGTACGTTGGACGAATTCGACAAGATCAGTCGGTCGACGAACAGCGTGGTCTGGTGCTCTTCGTGTCGAACGACAATCTGCGTAAAGGTGCCGCACTGAATGCACTGCAGATCGCGGAGTTGGTCATCACCTCCCTGTAGGTGCACGAACCGCTCGACGGCGCGCAACGCTGCCTGCCGACCGCCTCACCCCGTACGTTTGGGCAATCCGATGATGATGTGGTCGGGGAGGGGAGATTTGAACTCCCGACCTCCACGTCCCGAACGTGGCGCGCTAGCCAAGCTGCGCTACTCCCCGAAGTGCGTTTTCACGCGACGCCAGCCTAACGGTGGGTTTCGTTAGCTGTTCTGCATCATCGGTGGCGCGGATTCGTGCCATGTCCCACCGGAACACACCTCGTTTACCGCGCGTCGCAGTCGTAGCGAGTCGACGGGCTTCACCAGCCACGCCTCGGCCCCGCTTCGTCGCGCTAAGTGAACGTCGGCGATTCGATCGAGCAACATCACCACGGGCACGTGTGGCAGGCGACCGCCGCTCTCATCGAGCCGAAGGTTCATGGTGACGGCCATGGCACCCATCGAACCCACTTGCAGATCCAGCACGGCAACGTCCGGTGTTCGTCGGGTAACGGCGGCCGTTACGTCACGACCGTCACGGCAGACGGTGAACGATGTCTCAGGAGTACCGAGTGCGGCGATGATGTCGTCGAGGACGTATTGGGCGTCGGTCGCCACAAGAACATGCACGTCGCAAGGTTATCTCTTGGCGTGGCTACCGTTGTCGGGGCATGTTTGCAGCGGTCACACTCGGCCTGTTCATGATGATTGCCGGCAACGTGCCACAACAGGTGGATGATGCAGCGGATCTTGCCAAGGTGGATGTCTTTGAAGTGAGTGGGCTCATCGATTCGGTGGTGGCAGGCGGAATCGAACACGCGGTTGTGCGGTCGGAGTCGAACGGCGCACAGGCACTCGTCTTGCAGGTGAACTCACCCGGTGCGGTCGTTGACGAGGCTCGAATGCGCGAGGTGCTGACCTCAATTCGTACGTCGTCGATTCCCATCGGCGTTTGGGTGGGCCCGAGCGGGGCGAAAGCACTTGGTTGGTCGGCGTTCCTCCTCGCCGTTGCCGACGTGTCGGCCATGGCACCACGCGCGACGGTTGGTCTCACCGGACTTCCCATCGAGATCGATGGGGAGCCCGTGTCACTCGGTGGGGCGAGCACCTTGTTGCGCAGCGGGACGTTGGGTACCACCGACGCGCGGGACCGTGGTGTCCTACGCCTCGACATCGCCGATGAGGGAGTTCCCGTGCTGCGCAACATGTTGTTCGCAATGGACGGATTGACCATCAAGGGGACCGAACTGGACACCGTGGTGGAGGCCATAGACGACTCCGGAGCCATCACGCGCGAAGCAGCCACGACCCGATTCTTCAAACTTGGAACGTTTGAGCAACTGATGCACACCTCGGCGAGTGCGGCCCTTGCATACCTGTTGTTTTCGTTCGGCTTGGCACTGTTGATCTTCGAGTTCTACACCGCGGGAATCGGAATCGCCGGCTTCGTTGGTGCCGTTTGCACCGTGCTTGGTACCTTCGGATTGACGGAGTTGCCCGTGCGTCCGATCGGCCTGGCACTACTGATTTTTTCCGTTATCGCGCTGGCGATCGATGTCCAAGTCGGAATTCCCAGGGTGTGGACGGGCATCGGTTTGTTGTCGTTCGTCGTGGCGTCGTTTGCACTGTACGGCTCGGTTCAGGAGCAGGCACTGCGACTGTCGTGGCTCACGTTGATAAGCGGTGTCGCGTCGATGGCGCTGGCGTTCGTGGTCGGAATGCCGTCGATGGTGCGAACCCGTTTCGCCACCCCAACCATCGGACGTGAGTGGTTGATTGGTTCGCACGGAACGGCGGCAACCGACATTGCCCCCGATGGCGAAGCAACCGTGCAGGGAGCCCGCTGGCGGGCGCGCACCAATCGCGCCACACCGATCACCAGTGGTCAGCCGTTGCGTGTTGCATCGATCGACGGAGTCACGCTCGACGTCGAGCCACTCGAGGGTGCAGCCCGCGACTACCGCGAGATGCGTAAATCGCGCGAGGACTGAAGTCGGAGTCACCGAGCAAGTGCCCACGAGATCCACCGACGTTCCGCTCCGTCCCGCGGCAACGGTGATGCTGTTGCGCGACACCCCGACCGACCTCGAAGTGTTCATGATGCAGCGAACCACTTCGGCGGCCTTCGCCAGCGGTATGTACGTATTTCCCGGCGGTCGTGTCGACGACGTGGATGGTGCGGCGGAACTCAACGACCTGTGCGATGGTCTTTCCGACGCGGAGGCCAGTGATTTGCTCCGAGTTCCACGTGGAGGTCTGGCCTACTGGGTGGCTGCAATACGTGAATCGTTCGAGGAGGCGGGTGTGTTGCTTGCACGCGACCAGTCGGGCGACTTCGTGAAACTCGAAAATCCGGAAGTGCAGCGTCGATTCGCCGTGGCGCGACATGCGGTGCACGAGGGATCACTCTCATTGGCGGACTTTTGTCGAGAAGAGCGGCTACGTCTCGCCGTGGACACCATTCGATACGTAAGCCACTGGATTACCCCGGTAGGCGAGGCTCGCCGTTTCGACACACGCTTCTTCGTCGCAGTGTCGCCGCCAGCCCAGGACCCGCTCCATGACGACCAGGAAACCATCGACAGTTTGTGGGTCACCCCGAACGAAGCACTACTACGTGCCAAACGGGGTGACTTGGCGATGATTCCGCCCACCGTTGCCAATCTGCAGTTTCTGGCCCCGCATCACACGACTCGGGACGCCGTCGCCGCAGCCCAGTCGATCGGCGTACCCACACCGATCCTGCCCAAGCTGCAATTCGATGGTGATGGGCGGGTGGTGGGAATCGTGTTTCCCGACGACCCGCGGTACGGCGAACTGCCGTAGTCATTACCTCGGTTTCTTGCCGAGGGCGATTTCGACCGACTCCAGCAGTCGAGCCGAACAGCCCGCCATCTCGGTAGCGGGAACGGTTGCTGCGGCGATCTTCTTGGCAATGTCTCGGAAGACCTCGGCGGCGGCCGAGGAACCCGAGAGTGCCACCGGCTCGCCGATGTCGCTGCCGCTCGCTACGGCAGTCTCGATGGGTACTTGGCCGAGCAATTCGGCGCCGATTTCGTTGGCGAGCGTGGCGCCACCGCCTTCACCGAAAAGTAGATGGACGGTTCCGTGCTCGCAGGTGAAGTGGCTCATGTTCTCGATCACACCCGCGACGCGCAGAAAACTTCGACGCGCCATGTCTGCGGCGCGAATCGCCACCTTCTGTGCCGACACTGCGGGAGTGGTGACGATGATCAAGTCGGTACGGGGAAGCATCCGAGCCAAGCCCATTTGTACGTCGCCGGTTCCCGGTGGCATGTCGATGAGGAGGTAGTCGAGGTCGCCCCAATGCACGTCGTTGAGGAACTGTTCGACCGCCTTCGTGAGCATGAGGCCACGCCACATCAGCGCAGTGCCCTCATCCTCCACGAGCATGCCCGTACTCACCACTTTGAGCAGTCCCGAACCAACCGTTCGTTCGTTGGGAATGATGCGGGGCTTGTCGACCCCATCCACCCGACGCGCTTCGAGGCGGTCGCTCATGCCCAGCATTCGTGGGATGGAGAACCCCCAGATGTCGGCGTCGAGCACCCCAACCACATGGCCGTGTGAGGCGAGTGCAACGGCCAAGTTGGCGGTGACGGAACTCTTGCCCACACCACCTTTGCCGCTGGCGATGGCCAACACGCGGGCGGAATTGGGCACCGCGGTATCACCGGCATTTTCGCGCGCATTCCAGCGCGCCTTGGTCATCACCTCGGATCGCTCCTCGGCGTTCATCTCCCCCCAGACGATCTTCACCTTGCCGACTCCTGGGTGCGTCTCGAGGCGGGATTCGATGTCGTTCTTTATCTGGGCACGCAGCGGGCAGCCCTTGATGGTGAGTTTCACCCCGATGGTGATGAGGCCCCCGGGCGACACCTCGACGTCGGTGGCCATGCCGAGGTCGACGATGTTGGCCCCGAGCTCCGGGTCGATGACGGATCGAAGCAGCTGTCGAACCTCGTCGACTGTCGGTGGCGAAACGGCGCGGTCGGTCACGCCCTCAACCTACCGATGTGTCGGGTTTCGCTGGTTATGTACGACAGTGCTTGTCATCACACCCCGTGTCGACGGTAGGTTGGGGAATCATGATCACGCTCACCCCTGCCGCAGCCGTCAAAGTAAAGCAACTGCTGGAAACCGAGAACGCATCCGACCTCGCATTGCGAGTGGCCGTGCGTCCTGGCGGATGTTCCGGCTACTCCTACGAGATGTACTTCGACGGCGATTTCACCGCCGAGGACAAGGTGGAGGCGTTCGGCGACGTGAAGGTAGTGGTCGATCCCGCATCGGCGCAATTGTTGGCTGGTGCGAGTCTCGATTACACCGACGGGTTGAATGAATCGGGTTTCAAGATCACCAACCCCAACGCAAATCGCACCTGCGGTTGCGGCCAGAGTTTCAGCTGACCGGTTACGGCCAGAGTTTCAGCTGATCAGCGACCGAATTTCGGCGGCGTCAAAAACGGCGTCGAGTCGTTCCACGACGATGCCGTTCGTGTCGGTGATGAACAAGGCCGGTTCGTAGTTCATCGACATCGCGGCAACCGCCTCCGCGGTTCTCGTCGCATCGGGGTCGGCGTACACCTCCGCATGAAGAAACGTGGTGGAGTCGCCGACGATTTCGCGCGTTGAAACTATTGCCTCAAGCGCTGGTGCACAGGTTCCCGTTGCGCAGTGCGCAGGGGTGCCGACCAAGAACGCGATCGGTTTGCCGATCGTGAGCGCTTCACGCAACGTGATGTGATGCATCGGACACGGCTCGGGTTGTCGAGTACACAGGGGCGAGACGCCACGAGCATCGTCGAACGTCGGTGAGTCGAACGACGGAAGTGAATCTCCGATGCCCGGCACCGGTACTTCGCCTCGTGCAAAAACCTGGAATGCTGCGCCATCGTCGGGGCCCCCGTCGAGAACCAGTCGATACAGGCCTGGCTCGGTGATCGTCGCGCGAAACGGCCAGTAGGGAGTGGCCAGCCCCGCATCATGCTTCGGGGCGACGATGTCCTCCAGAATCACCGTGTCCCGGTCGCCATCGATGCGAAGTATCCGAGCCGAGAGCTGGTCGGGAGTGGCGCTGTCACCGTCGACGGTGAGTAGACCTCCGTTGCTGGCGAGTGAGATGGGGACTCGAACCCTTCCCGCAACCAGATTCTGGGGAAATCGTTGAACGATCTGCACATCGTCGGGAAGTCCGCTCCCGCTGCCTGCACTGCCACACGCTGCGAGGAGTGATCCGAGCGAGATTGCGGCGGTGCCACCCATCACAACCTCACCCGAGGTGCGCAAAAATGCCCGCCGCGTCGTCGAACTCACGCGACAAGGGTAGTGATGTGCGTCCGTCTAACCTTGGGTGCATGACAGCACCAATTGGTCCGTACACCCCGGTCGTTCGCGCCGGAGACTGGGTGATCGTTTCCGGTCAACTCGGCTTGCGCGATGGAAACATCGTGGAGGGCGGAGTGAAGGCACAAACCACCCAAGCGATCGCCAACCTGAAGATGCAGTTGGAGAGTGTCGGGGCATCGTTGCGTGACGTGTCGAAAACCCTGTGCTTTCTCACCGACATGGATACGTTCCCTACGTTCAACGAGGCCTACGTGGCGGGGTTCGGCGCCCACCGCCCCGCGCGCAGCACCATCGGCGTTGCATCCCTGCCTGCGCAGGGCGCGGTGGAGATCGAGGCGTGGGCGTACGTTCCCGTTCGCCCATCGCGTCAGTCGGCCAAACCTGCTCGGTCGGCCAAGTCGACGAAGCGGGTCGCGCCGGCGAAACGGAAGCGATAGCACCGTGATTGGTGCAGTCATCCTCGTCGTGGTTCTCCTGGTATTTCCGGTCGTGGTCGGATTGGGTACCGCGATGATCGCCGCCGTCCTCGGTGAGTCGCTCCACCGAGATGCTCGTGTGCGCAACGAAACGAGCGAACTGCTCGAGCTCAACACCTGAGCACTGCGCCGCCAGCGTCTGCCGATCTCGTCGTTCATTCGGCGAGGTTGCTCGCCACGATGGATGATGAGCGACGCGAACTAACCGATGGCTGGGTGGCCATCACCAACGGTGTGGTGAGTGCCGTCGGAAGTGGACTGCCACCAGCGGCACGTGAACGAATCGACGCTTCAGGTTGCTTGGTGACGCCGGGACTCATCAACGTACACCACCACTTGTACCAGAACCTCACACGTGCCTACGGTCCGATGACCAACTCGGCATTGTTCGGTTGGCTGCGAACGCTCTACCCCATGTGGAGTCTGCTCGACGAGGAGTCGGCACACGTTTCGGCGTGGGTGGGATTGGCGGAACTTGCCTTGGCTGGTTGCACGACGTCATCGGATCACTTGTATCTGCACCCACGGGGTGGCGGTGACCTGTTGTCTGCGGAGATCGACGCGGCACGGGACATCGGTATGCGATTCCATCCCACCTACGGATCGATGTCGCTCTCCGAGAAGGATGGCGGACTTCCTCCGGACGACGTGGTGCAGGACCACGACGAGATCCTGGCGGCAAGCGAGCGGGCGGTGAAGCAACACCACGATCGATCACGCGGAGCGATGGTTCGTGTCGCGCTGGCTCCCTGTTCTCCGTTCAGCGTTACGAAACAGCTCATGATCGACTCGGCGAACCTGGCGGATCGACTCGACGTGCGACTGCACACGCACTTTGCGGAGAACGACGAGGACGATGCGTACTCACTCGCGACGTTCGGTTGCCGCCCCACCCAGTACCTCGACGATGTCGGTTGGCTCCACGATCGAGTCTGGTTGGCGCACTGCGTGAAGCCCGACGATGACGAGGTTCGCCGTCTCGGTGACGCCCGAGTTGGTGTTGCCCACTGCCCGAGCAGCAACCTGATCCTCGCGTCGGGCATCGCACCGGTGGTGAAGTTGCGAACTGCAGGTGTTCACGTTGGCCTCGGAGTCGATGGCTCGTCGTCGGCGGATGCTGCTTCACTGTGGCTCGAGGCCCGTCAAGCGATGCTGCTTGCCAAACTCGTGAGTGGTGCCGACGCTGGCACGGCACGCATGGCGTTGGAGATGGCCACACGAGGTGGCGCCGGTTGCCTCGGTCGTCTGGGTGAGATCGGTGAGTTGAGCGTCGGAAGCATGGGTGACGTGGTGGTGTGGTCGTTGGATGGTCCGCAATTCGCCGGCGTCGTGGACGACCCGATCGAGGGCTGGCTACGGTGTGGGCCCGCTGCGGCTCGGCACACCATCGTGAA
>Ga0136656_1000428_pt1 | contig 14629 bp, 17 predicted proteins | sample CPBDNA_9_FD_94862 | JGI IMG/M metagenome (GOLD analysis project Ga0136656, IMG submission 94862) | Freshwater to marine salinity gradient microbial communities from Chesapeake Bay, USA - CPBay_Sum_15_0.8_DNA (version 2) | ecosystem: Environmental > Aquatic > Marine > Coastal | place: USA...
TAGTCCATGCTTCTTTGCTCTCTCTTGTATTCTGTTGTACTCATGATCTGTTAGTAATGCAGTAGTAATACCTAATTCTGTTCTGTATTCTATTTTGTGATAATCATCATGCCTAGTTATTTTCTGCATTCCTAGCCTCTCTTATAATTCTTTTTACCCATCTACTAGCAGGAGTACCACCCCATAAGGCCCATGCTATTGCAGCCTTACTGGTTCTATCCTTGCGTGCTTCTGATTCCTTTTCTGCTTCCCCATGTCTAGCGAACCATGCAGCCATTACTTTAATCTGTTCTAGATCTACCTTGCCAGATATTAATCTTCTGGCAGTTAACATACCTCTGCCTGGCTTCCCATCTGCATAACTGGCCCTTCTGCTTAATGGCAAGGATAGATTATATTCTCTGGCTCTGTTGGCTATTGTCTGTATATCTCTGGGTACTCTGTATGTAGGCATGTTATTTCCTGTATCTAGATGTTCTAGATGTTCTAGATGTTCTAGATGTTCTAGATGTTCTAGATGTACTGGCCTTCTTTGTTGTTTTGGCTGGTTTAATTTCTCCTGCTTTGTACATCCTAAATGCTATGGCGGTAGCCTGCTTCTGGGGGAATCCCTCCTGTACTAGTTTACTAATCTTCTTTGATATTGCTGTATTGTCTGCTGCACTTCTGGCCATGGTTACTCCTGTAATTCTTTGATGGTTAGTAGCACTGCTGCCATCATTTCTACTAGTGCAAAGGATTCTCTATGAGGAAAGAATTCTACCCCATCATCTAACCATCTAATCTGGCATATCAACATATTACCATAATATACTTTATTGGTTTGAAATGTCGTCTGTACTACAAAGTATTCTTGTAATTCACAGTTTATTTCAAACACATGCGCATGTGCTATGGGGTCTATGGTTTCTTCTGTCTGTATACCCTGTAATAATTTATTAATATGAGGTTCTATTTTGGATATATCTGGTTTCTTCATAGTATTTAATATACTATTTTTCTGCTTCTTTGGCACTAGCAACACGTACACAACAGAAGAAAACACATAGCAATTCTATCTATATTTCCCATCTGCTGTACTGTTCTTCTAAATTTTACAGTAAAAGTGTAAAATATAAAACATGTAATATTAATTATTAATTTAATTTTTACTTTTTCTAAATTCTTCTGTTTTAGTGTAGTAATTAGTATTATATATAGGGGGAATGGGGATCATAAAGAAACAGTACATGTGTTTTCTTCTGTTTTCTTCTGTTGTATACGTGTAAAAAAAACCCCCAGCATTTCTGCCAGGGGTTAACCTTAATAACCTGTTCCCTTAGGTAGACTTAATATATCCTATCTAATCTAGAATTCAATCTAGAATTAAAATATAACCATAATCTATATAGTACTCCTGCTCTGTACAGCATATAGTATATTTTCCTAGTATCCTTGGCATCTTGGTAGGCTGTATGGGCTTCTATATTAGATAGCCCCAGATATGATCTAACACTAGTTAAACTTAGGCTATGTATTCCGATGAGATGCTCATGCGCTAATACCATGCAGTCTATCTGTCTGACCCTTGGAGTACAATACCCATACCTGGCTAGGGCTGCCAAAATAAAAGACATATCAAATTTAGGATTCCAACCAATAAAAATACCCTTTCTAATTCTTTTGTAAATGTCTCCTATGGCTACTTCTAATGGTATGGCATCATGCCATAATTCAGGACTATAACCATTAATATCTAGTGCCAAGGGATCTGCTGTATCTATATGTTCTGGCAGAATTTTCTGGTTATATACCTCTGTTCTACTAGGAGTATCTATAATAATACAGATACTGATTATTTCATGCTTCCTAGGATCTAGCCCTGTGGTTTCTATATCACAAAAAATTCTATTCATAAAATACCCCCTATTCCTGTATATATATTGCTATACATAAAAGAATAGGGGAATTCTTTACATTAGGTCAATAATTAACCTATTTCCATAGCCTCTAATACAATTTCTTGAAGTGTTCTTTTTTCTGCCCTGGCTATTACAGTACAGACCCTCAGAAATATATCTATCCTGGGCATCTGCCCCAGATGTCTCCATCTGTTTACACTACCAGTAGCAATACTGGCATGTTTATTAAGCCAGCCCTGAGATCTGTTAATGTCCCCTAGTTTCTGTTGTACATATTTGCCAAAATTTATATTATTTATTCTTTCCATTTTCTGCCTCCTTTGTTTATTTGTTTGTAGCCTAGATCCCTGCATATCTGGGCTATTCTTTTGGAATTCCCTGTATGCTGTTGGCTGGCTGGTAGTTGTAATACCTCCATTATATCCCTAGTAGATATACCAGTAGGCCCTGCCCCTGTTACTGCCTGCTGTACAGTAGATGCCCATGGATCGTCAATAATAAATAGTTGCTGGTACTCTGCTAGGTCTGTTTCCATGTCCCTAGAAAGATGCCAGGGTACATTATTGTTATATAAATGCAGAGCCTCTGCCCATATCTGATCCCTGTTATCTCTTAGGTACTGTACATCTATCTTGGCACCCTTCTTTATTTTTATGGGGTGTATCCTTCTCTCTGGCCCATCTGTCAGAAATTGCAGGTTGTTTGTACTCATAATTAGCACTAATCTTCTAGGCCTATGGGCAGGAAATTCTGCATAACTGGGCACGAATCGATCCCATGCCCCTGTTACGAAGGCTTTATATACCTCTGCACTTTTACCCTGAAGACTGGCCATTTCTGCCAGTTCCCAGAACCATACCAGACTCTGGTGTATCTGCATGTACCCTTTCTTAGTACCTATTTCTAGGGGGCTATTAGAATACCATTCTTCAGATGCCAGGGCCTTTAATGATAGCCCCTTTCCTACTCCCTTCTCTGCACTGATAAGGGTAAAACAGGTATGTACCTCACAACCAGGATCCATCTGCCTGGCTACTGCTGATATTAGCCAGCATCTGCATATATTCTGTATTAGTTCCCTGTATTTATCTGGATAGTCTGCATGATATACCCTATCACCTAAGGCAGCAATTCTGGGGGTGCCATCCCAGATAGGCAGCCCTGTTAGATAATCCCTAATAGGAGTAATTTCTTTTAATTTTGCAACCCTCAATACTGCTGTTTTCAGTGCTTTGTCGATGGTTTTAATTCGGTAATTTCTTTCTAGAAATATGCCTATATCCTCTATATCTGATGGCTCTATCATTCTACCCTGATATATTATCTGGTCAGATTGTGGAGAATAGCCCAGATGGCTAAATCTAGTATCATTTTCCAAAATAATAGCCAGATTACTCCTAGAACTAGTAGGTATGGGTAATCTTTTAATATTCCCCTCCCTATCAAAAGTAGGGGGGCATCTTTCTAGCATATCCCATACCGATTCCTGTGCCCCATTAGGCATATATTTATATTCTACTTCCTGCCCCATTATTTCAGATGCAAATTTAAGTAATTTTTCCTTATTCTCTTTCATGTCTAACCTCCTTATATTCTGGAGTACTTTGGAATGCTTCTAACAGCAGGGCATCTAGTGATTCCCCTGTATAATCAGATATTCCTATCACTGTTCGAACTATGGAATCCAGCCTAGGATTATTCTTATCATAGGCCCATCTGTATACAGATCCCTTAGCAAGGCTGTACTCTTTCTCTAGTCTGTATTGACTAATATTTTTCTGGTCTAATTTTTTGATTACCCACTTACCAAAATTCATAGCAGGCCCCCTAGTAGGTCTTCAAAATTTCCCCAGTATTTACACCCATTATCATGATTACAAGTAGGCCATTTATACGACTGAGGAAAAGATAAATCAATAGAGAAATGTACACTTTTTCTGTTACAATTAGGGCAGGTTATATATCTGGCTTCATTGCCTACTATTCTGGCCCCCAGTTTTTCTGCTGCTGCTATCCTAAATGCTTTGTCTAATACGACATCTTGCATGCTTCTTTTCCCATTTATCTTGTAGGGCTTTATTGATTTACTGGGTTCTACCAGGTCTACATGTTGGTATTCTAATTTTAGTAATTTTCCATAGTTAAAATAGTCTGTATGCATGTATCTGAGGGGGTGCCCATCTGGATACCTAGATCTAGGTACAGCATATCTATAATAAATTCTGGCTACATCTTTTAGCGCTTTAGGGTCTGGTTCCCCTCTGCCTACAATATGATCCCAGAATTCCCTTGCTGCAATACTAGCCCTGGGCCAGTCTTCAGCAGGTATAGGCTCAAATAGTGGTAATATTATTCTGTACTTATGATAGGCAGGGGTATGGCTATAAGATGTATGGCACATAATCATATACTTATGAAATAGCCTCCAAGAGTCTACCGGGGCTACCCCATCATCTATATCATAAACCAGCATACCTACCGATACTGCATTAGCCCTAGACCTGGTACCAGAAAATACAGTAGGACTCCATAGTGGTACAGAATCTTTACTGCCTACCCCCTCTAATGGTCTTAATAGACTCTCTACTATTGTTTCTAGGGGTCTGGTTATGGTAGTTGGTTTATTAATTTTAAGGTTGGGAAAGGTTGATAAGGTTATATTCATGTTTTACTCCAGATGAATATTTTTATTTTTGTATAAGGTTTACCAGTTTTACTGGTGTATTCTTTTGTGCTGTTTAATACAACCACTTGAGAATCATCTATTACAGTTCTAGATTTAGTAAGCAGATCCATTACCATTTTATTGCAGTTATCTATATCTGGTCTGGTAGTCTTCCAAATTCTAGAATCTGAATCTTTTCTTCTCATTAGTCTCTGGGGCCGATCAAATATATATTCTATATCTAATCGTACAGGGTCTGTAATACATAGAGGATCTAGATAGTCATTATTAAGAATTTCATTAATATAAGAAGCACTAGATCTAGGGGTGTAAGCCTTGCCATGGGAGAATCTAGGCCTACCCATGGCTTTAGGCTGTACAGGTAATATTACAGTTTTAACTAATTTCCACATTCAGACACTATTAGATTAGAAGCTAATAAATAGGCATCTATATGGCTATCTGGGGCTACTATTGTACAAAGTATATACAATTGCGTAACCTTAGGGTATCTAGTACCTGCCAGCCACTTATCTAGACTAGATTTAGATATACCTGCTGATTCATATATATATTTCTGTGTCAGCCCGGAACTATTGATAGTATTTTTTAGCCAATTCTGAAAAGTCATGTATTTCTCTCCTGTATATATTTCTTGGCATCATCTAATGAGTAGAATACCCCAGATAGTATGCCATAGGGCATAGATATAATTGCCTTGTAATGCCATAGCCCATATTTATAGTATTTCTGTATTATCCCATGATGATATGGTATTTCTATTGCTGGTATTTCCTTCATAATACCCCCATATGTAATAGGGTAACTATGTACAGACCAGCATAACCTAGGGTAATGCCAGATGGTAGAAATAGAAAAAATAGTAGTTTCTCTTTCATTTTCTACCCCCCTTACAGAATTCCTCGAATGCTTCCTTGATTGCTTCCTCATAATCAGGTCTTGCCCCCTTATAGTTTTCAATCATCTTGCGAACTGCGGCCCGGCCCTGTCCTTTTACTGCTGCACGTATAATTATTAATGCATTCTCTTTCATTTTTTTCTTACTCATTGTTATACCTTAGGAAACTGTAAACTGTATTGTCTACATGAATAGTATATGATCACTTTTGTATACTTGACAAGTAAATAAATATACTTTTGTACATATTTCCTATTTTCACCTAATTACATGATAGGATCCTTATGGCAGAATACCCCCTACTACTGGCAGACATGTTACCTACTCATAAAAGACTAAAAAGGGGGGATCATAATTTCCGAAAATGGGTATTACCCATTTTAAAAAAATATTACCCTGGTAGATGGCAGAGTACATCTGGTACCCATCTAGATTATACATATGGAGTAGACTGGCTATATGATAGTCCAGAAGGATCTGCATTACATATTTCTAGCAGAGCATGGATTAGTAGACCCTATCAAAATCACTGCATTAGATACAGAAGATCAGATAAGCCTAAATTGAAATTAGAATATCAAATAATGCTAGATAACTGGAAAAATAACAAATTTATGCCAGATTACAGAATAGAGGCATGGATACATGCAGGCTATGTATATATTGCTATATCAGATAGCCAATTACTCTGGCATACCATAGATCAGAAGATAGATAAATTTTCTACCTTCAGAGTAAAAAATATTAGGGGATATACTGAATTCCTGAAAATACCATTTCAAGAATTATTACAGCAACCCAGAAAAATAGTAGAGAAATTACCCAATTGGGATTAACTGACTTTTGCAGTAATTGCCTTTACATCTGCTCTAATTTCCTGTACATCACGTACTAATAAATTATGCTGCTCTGTTAATGTTTTCAGTCCTTCCCTGTATAGTTCCCTGTCTTCATTATGAGACTCTACCATTTTATCTATCTGCCTTAGATGTCTTTCCAGGTATATGGGGATATTAGTGGCTAGCCATTTCCCAATAGCCATAAGCATAATTACAGCCAGTAGCATGGCAGAGAATGGCCCAGTTAGCATCTGTAAAATTTCTGTATTAGTCATTTTTCCCCCAGAGTTCAATAGCCCTAGCCATAGCAGTAGACACTTTAGCAATTCCCTGTACACTTAATAGACTTGTATGTACATCCATAAAGAATGGTTCTACACAGATGGCAACAGGTTTACCTACTCCTTTGATGCACCAAAAAGCATTTTTAGTCCAGTCTCCACTATGGGCAGCCCTGGCCCTGGCCCCCCCTTTTAATTCTGGGCATGCTGCTTGTAGTTCCTGTGCCATGATAGTGGCTAATTGTTGGCCTGCTGCGCTTCTATGATCATGGAAAAATGCCCCATAATTGCCACCCCCTGCATTTAGATGCATGGCCAAATATACCCATGGCCCAGGGTGCATATCTGCATATTCATTTACCCTAGCATGTCTGGCAGGATAAGTACCATCTGATATAGGAATAACCTTAATCCCCTTATCTAATAATCTAATTTCTAGTTCTATAGATAATCTACCTGTCCATATGGACTCTAGTTCATCTGCTGTAATTTCACCATCCCCATTAATATCCCTGTTGGCCCCTCTAGAATTTATTTTTTTGGGATTCCCACTATGCTGCCTATCAATAAAAACTATCATGTCTTTCTCTTATTTTGTATGGGGTTGTCTTCAAATACTAATTGTATTCTCCATTCCTGCCCTAGCCATTCCTTCTGGGATACTATCATTTTATGATCTGATAGAAATAATCTTTTAGAGGATACTGCTAGTATATCCCCTATCTGTATGTATCCATAGTGAAAAGGGGCAGATATATCTACTGCCCTTAATACTAGGGCAGATGCCCTTACCTGTTGTAGGGCTATAATTTCTGCTGTACCTCTATCATATATATAATCTGTACTGGCAGATCCCTCTTTAATGCCATACCTATTTACAGATAATTGGGAATAATCACTAGGTATATCTATTGCCTGCTCTACAAAATCTGTGCATCTTACTTGGCCTGCATAGTCCTGGCTGTATCCTATCTTGGCATAATTTAGAGTATATCTGTTAATTATCTGGTCGCTATTGGTTAGGCTATCTATGGCCCCTAATTGTGTAAATTCCCCATCATCATCTATATCTATATTTAGCATAGAATCTATATGTACCAGGGCTTCTAATTGATTTAGTACAGGTCTCAGACCATTAGGCCCAGATCTAATAGTAATAGGCAGAAATGGTATAATATTCCCCTGTAACCATTCCCATGCAGTTACCTCTGGATTATTGATGTATCCAGAAAATTCATATCTATTTAATAGAGGGGCAATATTAGCCCATGCGCCATCATCTACTAATTGCCCTGTCTTATGTATGGCCCATCTGCATATGTCCCCTGCCCCAGTTAGATAGCCATCCCCATAGGGATTAACTAGCCCCCCATCTGCACTAGGAGTCCATGTACAGAACCATGTTCTACTGTCACCTGAACCATGATAATTAGGAATTGCTACATTATCAGAAGTCCCAACAGTTATATAACTGTATTGATTACCATCTGTATCTACTCCTGTTTCTACTGTTTTCTGAACACTTCTAAAGTTATCATCTTGAATTCTTACACTGGTAGCTGACACTAAATGTCCTGCTATCATGAACTGGGCATCATGATGACTTGTATAGTTCTGTATGCAGTATGCAGGAGTACTATATAATTGTTTTTCTGTTCCATCTGGATCTATTGTATATCCTGGTATGCCTAGAATAATAGGGTATGATTTCCCGTCTGCTGTTTCTAGATCTCTATCTGGGAATTTTTCATCTATGAATTTTCTATTATCTAGCAGCAATCTAGAGGATCCTAATGGGTTCTGTTCTACACTGATGGTAACAAAATTATCAGGATCTGATGGATCCCCAAATTGTGGTTCCTGTATCTGTCCCTGTAATAATATTATCCTGTCTTCATAATTTTGTACTATCGATCCTTCTTTCCATACTACATAGGAAAATACAGCCTTAGACCCCTCTAGTACATTACCTCTAGACCATTCTTGTAAAATATTAATTGTAGGTTCAAATAGAAGAGAACAGGATAAAATATTAGCCTCTACATCTACTGCTACAAAATCAGCAGATTCTTTAAAATTAAATTCTTCTAGACCAGGTACATATTGTATAGGCCCATTATCTGAATTAACTGATACAGCCAAGGTAGCCAGATGGAATTCTACACCCCCCCATGTAATATCCAGCAGAAATACTGGTATTCCTGATTCTGTCTCTTTTGGGGTATACCATGGTCTACTCATTATTAATTTCCCTGCCTAACATACATACAAAAAAAATTAGAACCCAGATAATTGTAATTTCTACTAATAGATTAGTCATTATCTAATTTCCCTTAATAGTATAGTTCCTACTCTGAGTACTTCCCCTACCCCTGATCCTCTGGATTCATCCCCTACTATATTTTCTATGGCTACGTCTAGGCCCATAGTGGCTAATACATGATCATGGTATCTATTGATTAATGTAGTAGATGCAGAGCCAGTAGGGATACTGGGCAGATATACTAGGGCCTCTGTACTGCCATCCATGTAGGATAATAGCCCCATCATGGTAGTAGGGGCCGATCCCTGGGCTGCTATGGCCTGGCCTGCTGTGCTAGCCTTCCAGTAGTCTGGATCAGATGGATCATTATACAATTCAGAAATATCTACTCCCTCTGTCCATGCGATCCTGGCTATTCTACCCCCTATACCAGCATGTCTGGCCCTAAGAACTCCATTAGATCTAATTTCTTCCTGTACATCTGCTTCTAATGTTATAGTCCTTCCTCTGCTGTACTGATTGGCAGGTATGACCATAGGCCCCATTACCATACAGCCAATTTTAAAAAATCCCTGCTTTGTTCTCTGCCCTGGTATTGTAATTCTTAGGGCTGCAATATTTCCGAGATTATGTAGTAATATGGTTAGACTAGTTGGTATAATTTTGGCTGTACCGCTAGTAGGATCTGATCCCTGAGCATCTGCTAATTTTAGTACTGCTTTCTTGGAGGATGTATTAGCCAGTACCCCTTCAGAATTGGTTTTTATTGTACGTACCAATTCTGTACCCGATCCATTATCTAGCAAGATATGATAATCTGTACATTCTGCAAAGTGGAGGAATACCCCAGTACTATCTGTACAGGTAATGCTGTTACCATTTCTTGAGAAATTGAAACTACCCCCTATACTGTTGGAAAATATACCTAGAGTAGACCATACACCCCCAGAATATTTTTCTATTTGTATCTGCTCAAAATTAATATTAGCCAGATGTATACCCATAGTATCTGCCATAGGTACATTATCAGTAGCCCCTAACTCTGCATCTAGTAACCATGCTAATTGTACCTGGTCTGTATCATTAGTATCTGGATCTGTTTTAATTGTGCTGCTCTGCCAGGGTATCTGCCTAGATGGGCTGGTAGAGAAAAATAGCCTACTAATAGGGTAATCATATCTAGGATCTATACTATATAGATCCCCTTCTCTGGCTGGCCCATCTAGGCTGCTAATTTTTAGTCCTCCAGATAATGGAGTATAATACCCCTGGGGGCTATATGATTTAGCATTCAGATTATCATTAATCCCTAATCCTATACCTGGATACTCTGAGAAACTGAAAAAATGCCATTCAGCAGATCTAGGAGTCCCTGTACTACTGATTATACCCCATTCTATTTTCTGGGTAGAATTGGTATCTGTTGTAAGATTTCCAGATAATTTAGAATACTTCCTAGGGGTAGTACCCTCTGCATAATATAGGGTAACTGTATTATTATCATTATCTACATATATTAATATATCTGTAATGCCTAGACTTAGACCAGTTACAGAATCTAGGGGGGTAGTATATCCTACATGGGCATCATAAATATAGATGGCAGTACTAGATATTAGTACCTCTACATATATTGTATCTGTACTGCCCTGTTCTTGTATCTGTATACCTATACCATTACCCCTGGTACTAGATGTACCTGTAATATTACTGGTCTGGGTATGTATCAATAGGCCCCCAAATTTATTGGTAATTCCTCTAGAGTAGTATAGTATTTCTGCACTACCACATGTAATTTCTAGGGTTGTTCTCAATGTAGCAGTAGGGGATCCTGTGGTTGTTTTAGTCCATACTGTACCCTGGTCGGGTATATCTATGGGCAACCAGTCTAATGTAGTGTATCCTCTATTTTCATCCTTAGGGTATACCAGTAATTCTGGGTAATTCACTGTACTATATCCCCCTAGGGATAATTGGAAAATAGAACCCTTGTAATTATTAGTTCCATCTGGATCCCATTGACAGAATAGGATCTGGCTACCAAGTCCAGATACCCCAGATATATTAATTATACCCCCATCTGAAGCCCCAGCAGGAGGTTGCATCATAACCATGCGAGGCTCTGCTACCCCAGATGTACCTATACCCCATTCTACCCATTTCTTGCCATAGTTAGGAAAAGATACCCCTTGTAGGTCACTATATGCCCCGCTTATTTTTGTATGGGTAGTATCACGTACATATGCCAGGTAGATTCTGCCATCTGTATCTAACCACATGGTTTTATTGCCATCCTCCATGCGGCCCCCTGTCTGAGTTGCAACAGAGAAATCTGTACTTAGTGTATCTGCTGCTGCTACATCTAATTTTGTTACTATGCTTTCTGTGGCATTAGACAGCCTTGTAAAATCGATGTTATCCGGACTACTGATCCATGAAATAATGAAGGCATCATTAAATACTACTATATCTGGGTAATAGAATTTCTTGGTTCCTGCATCCTCTGGGGTCTGGTCAATTAGTTTATATTTCAATCCTGCATTAGTACTGGCATACTGATAGATTATATTCTGATTATTGACAGTAGTATCATGTACCAATAGGCCAACAAATAATAATACTTGACTAGAATTACTGGCCATGGTTAATCTGTCTAAATCATACCCAGGATTACTAGCCCCAAAAGTAGATTCGGTACTAATATCCTCTGGTATGGCCCTAGATGATACCAGAGTCCAATTATCGCCATTATCTGTACTTCTCTGTACCTCTATATTAGCCAGATCCTCTACATTATTGGTAATCCAATAGGCTACAATAATAGATTCGTCTGGCATTAGGCAGATACAGGGGAATCTTTTCTGGCCCCCTAGACTGCTTAGATCTGCTGTGTGTATTGTCTGGCTACTAGATGTACCATCAGTATCTATACTAGTGATAGATATATCATTATTAGTTGCTGTATTTTTCTCTGCTACTACTATGATCCTATTATTGGGTAATCTGATGGCATCCCTAGAAACATAATTCACAAAAGCAGACCCCCCATTAGATAGGGCTATATCTAGATTACTAATCATAGTAGGGGTATCCCAACCTAAATATTCGGAATCTGCTGATTCTTTCCACACGAATCCAGCATCATCTGATACATGCCCTGCTGACTCTGTTTTAATATCTACTGCTTTCTCTTGGGTACCAGATGCTGTAATATTCAGACTTACACTATCATTACTTACTGGTATGCCTGCTCTGGCTGTACCCTGAGTATATGTACTCTGGGCATCCCATATATTAGCAGTATTCAATTGTTTTAGGGGTAATAAAAAACCTCTAATGTAATCTGGGGTTCTGTCTGTACTCATCTTAATACCTTGCTGATCCTATGGGCCTAGAGATTCTTTTCTTTGCTGATCTATTATACCTATCAAAGTGCTTGAAGGGCTGTAATATAACCACTTCAGGAGACATACCCCCATTCTGTAATTGCCTTACACCCTCTTCCCCTAGGGCTGCTGTAGTTCTTCTATCTAATACTGCCTCGCCTCTTAATAGAGTGGCTGTCTGTTCATCTGGGGCTAATCCCCCCATGTGAAGACTAGGGGGCTGCTGGCTTAATACTGCTGCTGTCTGGGCTGCCCCGGCTGCTACTACCCCAGCAATAAGAAAAGGGGCAGCAGGCCCTGTACCTGCATATTTTGATATATTGGCTGCTGTATTAAATGCTATCTGGGCTACTGCTGCTGCCTGGTTTAATCTAAATATTTTTCTACTGGATTCCTCAGTAGCCCGATCTGTATTGTTTAAATAAGCCTCTACCCCTTTGCTTATTTGGCTTAATTGCTGGGTAAATACAGTAAATGTACCTTTTAATTCATTGACCCTTTCTCTAATCCTTTTCATTTCTTCTGCATGGAATTCTTTATTTCTTTCCTCCTGGAGAGCAATAGCATTAAGTCTAAATTCCTCATATTGTCCTGAGACTAGGGCTAATTTTTGTATTTCTTGAAATTCCTTATCATATTTAGCTTGTATTCTTTCTAATGCTGCTTCATGATCTGTTTGTTGCAATTGGTTTAGATATTCCGAACTTTCTCTAGTTGCTTTCGATTTGGCTATTATATCAGAAATTTCTTTATCAATTCTTTCTCCCTCTTCTTTTGCTTCCTGTTCTCTTAGGGCTTCTATTTCCTCTGCATATTTTTTTTCTAATGCCAGCCTGGCTTCTGCTAACCCGGTTACTTTTTTCCCATATGATTTATTAATTTTGTCTAGTTCTGTCCCCTGCTTCTTATATTCATGGGTAATTTTTTCCTCTACTGTCATGCTGCTTTCAATAAGGGCATTAATTTTCTGTTGTGCTGCATCCCTCTTGGCAGCCCAGGCGGCCCCAGATGCTCTCTTTCTAGCCTTTTCTGCTTCCTTCTTTGCCTCTTCTGCCTGCGCATCTTCTAATTCTTTCTGTAATGCCAATTGTTCTAGGGCCAGCCCTATGGCTTCCTGTCTATTATTGTTAATTCGACTTAAAATACTTTGTTGAGTGCTTAATTCATTAGTAAGGGATCTTTCTATTTGTCCTAGGGCTGCTTCTTGTCTGATCCCAGCAGATGTAAGGTCTAATTTATTGTCTGCCATTCTTGTTTGTAATTGTAGAGTCCTGACTCTGGCCTTTTCCTCATCAGATAAAATAGCATTACCTCTCTGTATTCTATGTATAAGGTTTAGATCTTCCTCCCTAGCCCTAATAATTTCCTGCTGCGCTTCTACATTACCCTCGAATTGCTGCTCAATTGTTCTAGTAGTCCTTCTTACCTCTGCATCATAAGCACTAATTTGCCCTGTCAATTCTTCATAGGCATCTTTCTGGTCATACAATTTATCTATGCTATCTTTTAGATTATCCCCTATACTGCTGTATTCCTCCCTTAGACTTTTGACAGCCTCTCTTAGATCTAGGGTTAATTGCCTGGCTTCCTCCACAGATTGACTATAAGCGCCATAGCCTAAAGTAATAGTAGCCAGAATTGCTGCCCCTGCCAACCACATGGGATTTAGCGCCTTGAGTGACATTAATAGCCCCTCTGTTACTGCCATAACATCTGCCCCCAGCATGGCTGCTTCCCCCATTGCTGGGTTAATATGCCCCAGGGCCATACCCATGGCAGAGAAACCCCGATCTACATCCCCAGCAGATTCGGCTACATGTCCTAATCTATCCGCGCTTTCTTCTGCTGCTCTGTTCAGTCCTCCTATAGATCCCTCTGCATTTCTAAAGGCATTACTACCAGCCTGGGCCGCTTTTTTTTGTGCTGCTGCTGCTCTGTCTGCTGCTTTCTCCGCCTGCTTTAATTGTCTGTCAAGGGCCGCTACCATAGCCTTAGCCTCTTGACTAGTGATATTAGGCAGAGTCTTTAATTTAGCAGTCAGATCTTTAAGATTAGCCTTGTAACTAATTTCTATACTTCTCTTTTCTGTACTCATTTCTGGCCCCCTGCATTCTTCGCCAGATCATCTGCCAGGGCAGAAATTACTTTATTAGCCCCCCTTCTCATGGGTTTAACCATTAATTCATTACCTGCTTTAGCCCCTAGGGGTCTGGTTATATGTTCTCCATTAGCATTCACAGATTCAGCCCCAAACTTGATAGCCCATGAATAGGGGGCATCATTGACAAGAAAGCCTACTATCATACCAGCCTCTACCCTGTACCCCCTCCTAAATTGTCGCCAAGAATTCTGGCTTGTTTCCTGGTAGTAGGTAA
>Ga0136656_1000429_pt1 | contig 14605 bp, 16 predicted proteins | sample CPBDNA_9_FD_94862 | JGI IMG/M metagenome (GOLD analysis project Ga0136656, IMG submission 94862) | Freshwater to marine salinity gradient microbial communities from Chesapeake Bay, USA - CPBay_Sum_15_0.8_DNA (version 2) | ecosystem: Environmental > Aquatic > Marine > Coastal | place: USA...
CTAATCCTGGGAGAGAATCATCACGTTCTTCTTCATTCCATTCATCGCAACTTAACACAAACTCAACCAATTCGTCTTGGTCCATGCCAGCACAATGTTCGACAAAGTCTTCGCTCACTGTACCAACTGTGGTTTCACCACCATATCTTCCGCCTTCAATACGAAAACGTCTCTTGACACCTTTTAATTTGTCTGTCATTTTTTCTATATCTTTATCTAAACTCATAATAACCTCCTCGTTTAGTCTAATAAATGTCCAATTGGTATATCTGCAGGAATTTTATTTGCTTCTTTCACAAATAATGCACACCTAGGATTAGGTTTGCTTTCCAATGGTGCTACCAACATATGACCGTTTTTCAATTTAGGAAAAAACCATTTAACATCCTGAAAGATGTTTGTGATTTGTATTTCCTCTGCCTGTAATAATCCGTTTGATAATGGATTAAGTGTTACAGTTAAAAATCCTCTATTGTTAAGACTTGTAAGAGGAATAACTTCTATACCTGTAAGATCTTCGTCTGTTATTGCAATGCTCCAATCCATTGGCACTTGAATATTATGCTCTCCTATCTGTAAGCAAATAGCAGGTGCATAAAAACTTTCTAAAAATATTAAAGGTAAGAAGTAATAATCCATAAACTCAGGATCAGTTGTATCAAAAATAGAAAACCTAATATCATCTATTTCGTCTGGGACTGCATCTATTTCATATACTGTATTATCAACTGTTAAAATTTTCATTTATACTCCACTTTTGACACTTGGAATCTAAAATTTTGTTCTTTATAAAAGGCCTTTCTTTTAGTTAAGTGTCGTTTACTATACTTTAAATTACTGGTAATGTCAACCACTTGTAAGTAATCTTTGTCCTCCGCTTTACGGATTCCTCTACCGATACTTTGAATAACTCTTACAAAACTTTTACCCGGTTCTATAAGAACCAAATTAAATATTCTTGGGATATTGATCCCTACTGCGGCAACTCCGTAAGTTGCAACAATAACTTTATTATTCATTTCGGATACTTCGGCATATTCTTTTTGCCTATCAGAAACCTTCATGTCACCACTGATAAATACCCAATCTGGATTTAATTTGTTAAGGATTTCTCCTGTTGCTAATCTATCAATCAACACAAGAGTATTACCTGATCCACTAAGTCCTTTAATAACATCAGAAATATGTTTCATTCTATCTGGATCAGTTACAAGCCATTTGAGCTCTTGGGCATAATTATTAAATCCAAGAACACCATCTTGTAACTGAAAAATGTTTATATCTAGATCTGCTAAAACTCCTTTGTCCTGTAATTCTTTACTGCTTAAATTTCCAGTTACAGGACCAATACAACATACACAACCTACTGCTTCATGCTCATCTTTTGGAATAGTTCCTGTTAGCCCCCAACGAATTGGTACATTTGCAAAAGGACCACTAAGTAAATTACGCAACACATCTGCTTTGGCTTTGTGTACTTCGTCAACCATGATGCACACAACATTATCTAAAAATACATCTAAGTCAATTGGTGCTTCATTTGCTTTAGTTTTCTTTTCTAAAACACTTAGACTTTGCCATGTACAAATAGTGTGTGTTTTGTCATATTCTTTTCTGTCACCGAACAATACACCAACATCAAGTCCTAAGTTCTTGTAATCTTTTTCTGTTTGTACCACTAGGTCTTTGTTTGGTACAATAACGATAGTACGACCATATTGTTCGCACATGTCGCTCAGTGCGGCAGTGATAAGAGTTTTGCCGGCACCTGTTGCTACTTCCTGTAAACTTTGAGGATTATTTAGAAAACTGTTTATAACATCAACTTGATAATCTCTAAGTATGATAGGTTCTCCTTCTGCAGGATGACCTTTAGGCCAAGCAACATTTTCATAATGTGTTTGATCAATTGGTGTGAAACTAAAGTTCCATGATTGTCTGTTATCATTTACTTCAATTTCGTATCCTTCTTTTTGTACAATAGGTAAAAGTTTATCAAGTAGATTTAAGTATGTGCGGCCACCAACGTCACAAAATCTTACACAACCGTCCCAACGACCTAGTTTGTATGCAGGCATATGGTATGCATAGGGTAAGAAAAACTTTACTGCATCAGATAATTTACGCCTAGTTGCCGGGTCTAAACCAACAAACTTTACGTTTACTTCATCTCTGATTTCTAATGTACATTTAGGCACGTTACAATCACCATTTATAGTCTAATGTTAAATACATTTCTCGACCTTCTACTGGATAAAAAGGTACTACTTCAACTTGCTCGTTGGTTATATTTTCTGCTTTAAAGCCGAGTGTAATACCGTTGTTTAGTTTTTTAGTTATATAAAAATTTACCTTGTGTAAATCATCTAAAAATAATTTATCTTGAGGTATAATATCGAACGCACTAGGCTTTCTGTCCAAACTAAAAGCATACTTGATCCTAAAGTTTGTGTTGAAGAAGTTATCCTGCCATGATAACATTCCCATATATTTAGGTACTCTTGGTTGGTCAGATTTTGTATACTTTAAGTTTACAGCAAATGGACCAAATACATTTGCAAATCTAATACCCTCAGTTGTATACGAACCTGTGTTTTGGTATGTAGGTGGTACCCAAAGTTCTCCTATATAAAATCCATCAACATATTCGATTGTTTCTTTGAAGTCGAATTTAAATGCACTTAACACACCAAACCCTAATTCGTATCCGATACCTTCTTCTGATGCTAATGCTTTATTACCATCTACAAATTCATCGCCAAATTTTTCATACAATGTAGGTTTTCTAAAACTATTTCCGACATTAAAAAACCAGTTACCTAATTCGGCACCAACTCTTACAGCATTCTGATTATCATTACCTTGCCTTATGCCAATGTTTAAATCCACTAACATACGAACATTTGCTGTAAAAAATGCACCATAGTTCTCATCATTGTGACTAAAGTGTTGTGTTTTGTATGACCGTTGGTCTGCATCAACGCCATAAAATATATAAACTTTATCACTTAATATTTTTTCATTACTAAATCTAACAAAGTCTGTGTAACTTTTATTTGTGTAGTTTAGCACAGTGTCTGAAAAATATTCTGACTCAACATAGTTTCTTCCTATAGTAATATTATCACTTCTTGTGGCAATATTATATCGTACTCCGGATTGCAAGCAGTTATTAGTTGATTCAAATTGATCATCAAAACAGTTGTCGTAATCGTAGTCGTATTCGGTAAACTTACCTACAATGTTAAACTTTCCTGCGTCAACGTTAAACCTAGCAGTTTTGTTTTCGTAATTGTCCTCTTCGTTGTTATCACTACGAACACTACCCATACTATCACTAACCACACTAAACTCTAATTGATCAATAGGAGCCACTCTAGCATAGTTTACTCCGTCTTCTACTCTAAGTGTAATGCCGCGTTCTATAGTATCTTGTATTAGTATTGTTCCTGCAATACTCCCTGAGCCGTACAGCACACCGTTAGCACCGCTAACAACCTTTACTGTTTGTCCATTGACAAAGTCATGACCAAAGTCATACCAACCTGCTCCAGGATCATTTGCTGGAATACCGTTTACTATAACTGATGTGTGTGATGTCTGAGCACCACGTTCGTTATATCCTATAAAGCCTCCATAGCCTCCTGCGTTCCATGTAAAAGCCGGCATAATAGCACTCATTAAACTACTGCTTGTAACAGGATCTGTTTTGATTGTGTTTTCTTGTTGTGCTACTACTATTACTTCTTCTACATCATTTGCTTTTGTCTCACTCGCCCATAACATAAACAGCATGAAGAAAAATACTGCATACATTGGCGACATGTTTAAGTGAAAGTTTTTATTGAACTTATTCATATTTCTCCAAGATAATATTAAAGTATAATTATACACTATTACACTAAAAAGTCAAGAAAAACTTTTACATAAAGTGAAGCCCGGAGGGGATCCGGGCTTCGTGGTGCTCTCGAAGGGGATGACTAACGTTTGAGCACCGGGGGAACCGTTAGCAAATATACTTATTTAGATAGAACCCTTCATACAAGTAGTTCTGGCTAAACTTTCCCAGTTCTTAGGATCCATCTGTTTGAGATCGGAAATCTTGAGAACCATACGCAATGATATTTCACGAAGTTTATCTGCGTTGTCAACCATAAAGTTGATTACTTCCTTGTCACCTTCAGGACCAAATTTGTAATCTTCTAACATACCATCTCGTACAATTTGCTTGATACGAATAAACTTGTCTCGATTACTATCCATAGTAAGATCAAGATAGTGACAACGTGACATCAATGCACTAAGGTGATCTTTGATCTTTTTACTTTTAACATTTTCGAAGTTCACGTTAGTGATAAAGATACAACCACCTTTGAAGTCAAACCTATCAGGAATACCTTCCCTACGCAATGCACTGGATTCTGATTTCCATGAAATGGTTCGTTTTTTACCTGAGTCCAAAACAGCCTTAAGCATGTTCAAACATACTTCATCAAACAAGATGCTGTCACAGTCGTCGAATACTAGAACGTTACCAGCATCACTGTTATTAAAAAGTGTTTGGTAAAGTCCAATTGGTGTCATGGAACCTTTTACAATTTCAGTCCTAGCAGGTTTGCCTGCTACTTCAGTAAGCATGTCGTAGTCTTCAAGTACAGTTTCTACACCAAAAGATTTACCAACACCCGGAGGCCCTGAAACAATCATACCTCGAACAGTGCCTTCTGCTACAGCATGGGTCATGCGATCAAGAATATCAAAACGTTCTGCAATACGTTCAATTGCTTCTTCGTCTGATTCTTGTTCAACAGGCGTATTATCTATTTTCGGTTGGTCTGCATATACAGCAGGAGTAACGTACTCAATATCCTGAGTAGGATTATCTATAAGTACACGAATCTTACCAAATTGGTCACCAAGTACTTCAGTACCATCAACAGTAATGAACGCACCTTTCTTACCAATATTTAAAGGCTTTACCACTGGAAACACCATATCCTCTACAGTGTTTTTACGGTATGTACCTTGCTTAATTTTTACGAAGTTAGTCATCATTTAAGTCCCCTTTGTTTAACTAATATATACTATTATACTGATTTTTGCTCAAAGGTCAACCTTTTTTGCCACTTTTTCTGGTATTTTTTTATGGGTGTAAGTGCTTGTTTTTAAACAAGATTCTGTAAATTACCAGTTTTTTTGGTAATTTTATCTCTCTAAAACATTAAAATGTGCAAAGGTTTGCTGGACACAAACTGCTTGAAAAAATGCATCTGCACTTGCATCATGTAAATCTTGCTGAATTGCTTTGCGTGGATCTGCAGGCATCATGTTAAAAATAGTTCTACAGTCTTGAACTTGCCAAAACGCCCAGTTTCTATGATGATCAAATTGCTTGTATAAGTTCTCTAAAATAACCATATCAAACTGAGGGCCTTGACACCATATTTTATCACAGCCTACTAAGTATTTGTTTAATTCTTTAAAAAATTGCTCTAATGGCATTCTGTTATCTTCACTGAATGCTTCTTCTTGGATATGTTGTGGTAGTTTAGACCACCATTCAAGTGTGCTATCTAACACACTTCGACCTGATTCAATTTGTTTATCAGCACTAGGTCGCCACAACTTTCTAGTATGTGGTTCTGCATTACTGTATGGGTTGAACTTACATGCCCCAACACTCAGCACAACACAATCAGGTTCTGTGCCTAATGTTTCGATGTCAATCATTGCATGTGTTGCCATTAGATATCCTACAAATTAAAAGTATATTATATACAATAATTGTGATATTGTCAAGAAAATTGTTTAAAATATTTTTGGTAAATAGGTTTTTCTAAACTGTATGCTTCAGATTCCCAAATTTGATTTTTATAAGGTATATGTTTTATCTTGTTAGGAATTTGACCTTGGATGAATTGTTTTGCATGTACTAGTTCATGCGTCAAAGTTATTAGCAATTCTTCCCTAGTATAATATTGATTTTCAGATCTTCTAGCAAGTTTAATTTCTATGTGTTCGTGATCCCCTACACAATAACCTGCCAACTGGTCATCTATTTCAGTTACAATATCTACTACTACATCAACATTGTGTTCTACGTTTGGACAATTATCGTATAAGTATTGTTCACATGTTTGGATTATTTTATCACGGTTGGCAATACGCCCGGACCAGAACACATTTATCATAACATTACGAAATCACAATATCTTCCATGCCTGCTGTACGCAACCTTGTGATATGACCAATTTGCCACTGTTTTGTATCTAAGCCTTTCATAATACCAAGATATTTGTTTCTTAAAAGGGCGTATTGGTTGCATAGGTGCGTTAGTGTAATAACACTATCTTCACTGTCAACAAACTTTTCGGCATCTCTACTGCTTAATGTTCTATTGTAGTTTTCTAAATACTTACGAAATGTTTTAGAACGTTCTTTGCGAAGTTCTATGTTTAAATGTTCAAGGATTGCTTCAATTTCTTGTAATTGATTAAATCTATGTTCGGTAATGCCGGGTAGGGCGGCACTGGATTTCTCCAGGCTACCCTTTATACTGCATTCATACTTGGCTTCTTGTAATTCATTTTCATAGTACTCAATTGAATCTACAATCTTTCCTAAATCGTCTACTACAGAATTATACCAACCAGCCATGCTTATTCCCAGTCATCTTCTTCATCGGTATCATCGTCAAAACCATAATAACCTTTGATTGCATTTTTCATCACAGAATCAAACATTTCTAGATAATCTTCTAACTCGCCTAAATCTAGACGTTCATCTAGTAAACCTACAATATGTTCGGCCGCTTGTATTCTGTCCTTGGTAGGAATGTATGTTTTCATACCTTCCCACAGTTCAACTAAAAGAGTAATATCAGGATTCATTTTCCATTACCTCACTTTCTTCAAAGTCGGCAATTCCGTCAATATCTACAACATCATCATTATTGATATTAGTACGTTCTGCCCACTCATCTATAATTATCTGAAGTTTTTCTCCTGTCCAGCCTTTTCTGAACTCTTTTATTTCTTCGCCTGTAACAGGTGATACATAAGAAAGTTTATTACCAACTTTCTCTAAAATGCCCCTAGATTCAAACATTTCTAATAATCCACTATATGGATCCATGCCTGTTTCGTAAGGAATTTTCACCTGTACACTCTCAAAAGGTTTGCTGTAACGTGTTTTCATCACTTTACATGCGGCACGAATACCTTGTACAGTTGATGTCTTGTTACCATCCTCGTCTTCTTTGAGCTTGAGCTTTTTCATTGCTACCACAATACTTGATGCATAGATAAAACCTTGTCCGCCCGAGATTTTGTCATCTGGATCAAACATGTCTTGTGATGCATAAGTGTGATTAGTTGCTACTAATCCTACTGGATGTGGTGCTAGTTGGTTTACAGTGTTTCTCACCAATGCTGTTAGTGCTTTAGGTTTACGACCTAAATCACCTTTGAGGTCACCTTTGTTAAACTGATCTACGTCAGTTGGTGATAACAACATACCTAAACTGTCGATAACAAACAACATTTTAGGTTGTTCTTCGTATGGTAAGTCGCCGTAATTTGTTTTGTAATCGCTGATAAATGTACTAATTGTTTTAGCAACATCATCAATCATACTAACACTGATACGCAACAACTTCTCAGGGTTTGTGTCAACGTCAAGTGCTTGAAGCCACTCTTCGTCTAACGCATTTTCACTGTCAAATATAACTACTTGACATCCTGCTTGTTGTGCATTTCTAACCAAGTTACCTGAACAGATAAATGATTTACCTGATCCGGACTCTCCAGCAAACACACTAACTTTACCTAATGGGATACCTTTTTCAAAGTCACCGCTAATTAGATAGTTTAGTGTTTTGTTACCAGTGCTGACCCAATCTTTTGGATCATGGAAGCCAGCACTAATACCGCTAATACTTTTAGTCAGACCAGTTCTAAATTTATTTAAATCAAATGGTTTTTGCATGACTTCTCCTTATGATCTGTTTCGGATCATATTTAAGATGTCATCCGCACTTGGTTTACTATCGCCTTTTAACTGTTCTTCTACAGGTGCTGGTGAAACTGGTGCCTCAGTTTCTGTTGCAGTTGAAGATGGTGCAACTGCTTCAGCCAGAGGGGCCTGTGTTTCTGCCTGTACGCTCGGTGTAGTTGCTTGTACACTTGGTGCTGAACTAGGTACTTCTACACCATATGGTTTGTAGTAATTACCCCATTTAGCAGGATCATACAACTCACCGTCAACTGATGCTTGGAACATTTCAGCGATTGCTTGTAGTTCTTCTGCATTAGGTTGTTTAGGTAAGAAGTCAGAAAGTGTAAACAATCCATTTTTATCAATTGCCGCAAGTTCAGTTTCATCCAATGCTCTTTCTTTTCGAGCCCACTTAGATGTGCTGTAGTCTGCGTATTGACCTTTAGTTGTTTTAGTTACACGGAAATCTGTACCATTCATATAATCAGTTGGAATATTTTCCATATCTGGGTCCATAAGTGCTGATTTAATGATGTTAAAGATTTGAGGTGAAATCACAAAACGTCTAATTGGATTTTCTGGTGATTCCTCATTCAAAGGATTTTCAGTTACAAAACCTTGGAAAATATAACTTCTCTTTTTCCAATACTTTCGACCTAAATCTTCTAATGAAGGATCTTTAAACCAAGGACGAACCTCAGTTAGTACTGGACAAGTGTCGCCATACATTTCTGCACAAGGTACTTGTACTGTTACTGGTTTCATATCACCACCTTTTACACCAGGGAAAGTCAAACGAATCATTTGTCTTTCTACCCAGAAAAAAGTGTTATTTGGATCTGCGTCAGGCAAGAATCTCAGTGTTGCTGAGGTGCCTTCATCGATATTCCAGTGAGGGTAAATGGCGTTGTCGCCACTTGATTGAGATTGGCTTCCGGAAGTTTTGTTTTCCATTGCCGCGAGCTTTGCTCGTATTTCTGCCAAAGATGCCATAATGTTTCTCCTTATATGTATGCCATGTGTGTAGTAAACTTTCTACTACTATGTGCCTATTTTACTTTCTTTGTGCCATGTTGTCAACCTTTTTATACTATTGTTGACAAAATAGTTAAAATTTATTTATCTTCTGGGATAAAACTTTCTATAAATTTTTGATAATAGTCTTCTTCTACAAAATGCTCTGCGTACACTGCTCTGTTGTTTCCTGCAGATAAAAGGCTTGCCTTTATAGCTCTATACTCAAAAGGATCTAATCCTGCACCACTATTAAGTTTTTGGCCAATGCCACTTAAATAATTTGCTAATCTATTATCTTTACATGTAGTGCTAAGTTGTGTAACTTGGTGACCTAATTTAGCATTTGGTGTATCAAATTCTAGTGTGTCACTTTCTGAAATCAAAGATTTAACATCTTTAAACTCTTCTACTTCAATTGCTTTCATAATAAAGTTTTCAAATGTATTTTTTCTGTTTACTAAGAATTTAATTGTGTCCACAGCATTTGCAACTTTATCATCGAAATGTGTTTCTGTGAAGTGGTCTTCTAAATCTACTTCTTTGATGATTTCAATATTCTGTTGATCTGCAATACTTTCAACTGCTTTTGCGTATGTTTTTACACCGCTTAATCTTTTGAATGTATTTTTGATTTCGCCAATGTTTTCCATTGCTAATGTTACATATTCTTGATTGCTTTCGTTTACTAGATCATTGGATCTAACATATCGTACAAACTCTTTTAATGTGCTGATATCTTTGCACATTTTAACAATGCTTTCGCCAATGCTGTCATGCATTTCACCACCATTGTATAGGTGTCTTGCCATTGCTCTTGCACCATTTAAATTCTTGCTTGGGAAAGCAAAACGCTCTTCACCACGTTGGATAAAAATTTTGCTGATATTTCTGCTTCTAGAACCTCTTACTTCTTCGTTTACAGGCTTGCTGTGTTTAACAACAATTTTAACACTATCCAGTGGTTGATAACTTGTTTTTGTAGATCCAAATACCGAACCTAAACTTGCTTCATGTACTACTTCCATATCTTTCTCTTTTGTTTTTGCAACATTCACTGTTTCACTTTGTGGCTTTAAAGTTTTACCAAATACTCTAAAATCTAAAGTCATTAAATAGTCTTTTGCTAACTGTCCTAACTGCTTTCTAAGTAAATCAGACTGGTCTGAATTTTCGCTGACACTAAGTTTAATTTCTTCTGTTGGTACGTTAAGTGTTACCAAGATGTTTGGGTCTTCGACAAAAAATCTAACTGCATTATCTGGGTTACCAACTACATTACCGTCTTTGTCAAAAGTATCTATGGTAAATCCATAACCTTTTAACAAGTTATAGACTCGATCTGCAACTGTTTTAACACTTATGGCCATAAACTATTCATCTCCTACATGTATTTATCAAAAGTTGCATTTATATAATCATAATCATCTTGGTAGAATTTTTGTAAAGATTCTTTTAATCCATTATCAAAAAACATGCTGTTCATTACTTCATGATTACTGCTATTGTATTTTAATTTATCCCAAACAATGTTTGTATTAAATTTTTTATTAAGGTACTCACTGTTTCCTAATTTATTAAAATCTATATAAATTATTTTATCTGTTAAATTTTCTAATTTTGGTACCCAAGAAGAATACTTGTATTGATGAAATAAAAGTGTATCATTTCTCAATGGTTTCATTTTTTTACACATTTTCTCAAACGTTTCTACATTAAGAGTTGAATATGTTGTTTTAAAAAATTCTGCCATAGATTTTGTGTGATTTTTTCTGTTTAATATATTGTAAAAATTGTTTATTGCAGATTCTACAGCAAGTATTGGATCTCGGTATGATACTATAAAAGACGTATCATACTTTTCTATAAAATATTTTATAGTATCATGCGGTCTAAATAATTCGTGCCAACAAGGGGACATTTCCATAAATGGTTTATCAGATGTTGTAATTAGTTTTTCTAAATCACTCCTACTCATTTTTAAAGGTTGATTATTATACATCACAACATAACCGGCCCAACTAGGTTTTGACCAACTGTATGTTTCTTTGAGAGGGTGAGTATTATATTCTCTAGACAGATTATTCCAAAGATATGTTGTACCTGATCTAGTAGGTCCCATGCATAATAATAACTTATTATTCATCTTGTTTTAAATTTTCCCAAAGCCATGAAGTTCTGTTTTAAATGGCCCTAAACAAATATGTATTTTTGGTTTCATAATAATCCAATAGGCATTGGATCATCGTACTCGTCTCTGAATTGATTTATTTCGTCTCTGTCTCTGCCTTCACCAATACTAGAATTTACTATATCAAAAACATCTTCTTCAAAAGATGCTATATAACTGATCATTCTAACATTCACTATAGTAGAAGTAACCAAGTCGTCTGTTTCTCCTGGTTGTGCGGCAAAACTATTACCTTTAGCAACAAAATTTTTAAGTTCACTTATACATGCTTTACTTCTAATATGGATCTTGTTATTTTCTATAAAACGTTTAAGCAGTATACAGCCTTCCATTTTAGTTTTACTGCTCATATGGAAACCTTTACGACCTTTTTTACCTTGAACTTTTACAGGATCGTGTAAAAATGTTCCTGGAAAACTTTCTTCGCCTGTATCTCGTATTACCACTAATGCGGCTTCACCAATAGTATTATTTTCTATAGTCCAATAAATTTCTCTTGCACCGTAATTTTGTATTTCCTTTAAAATTTCCAACATTGTTCTGACTTGGCCTTCAATAGGTGTTTTATTATGGCACCACTCTGCAACCTGCACCATTGTAGGTAATTCGAATACTTGGATTGCACCATTGTCGCCACCTGTACCGGCACTAGGATCCAATGTTACAACATACATATTTTCCGGAACAGGTCTTTTAAACCAGCGGACTTGTCCCATTTTATAAAGTGGTTCTTGATGTTGCATGTTTGCTAATTTTATAGGATCAATCAATGTTTCATTATAGATAATAAATTCACATTCGTGTTCTCGTCTAAAACGTTCTTCGCCAATCCTACCACGCTCTTCTTCTGCCCACTCTGGTGTTCTATCAGGATGTTGATCCCATGTGGCTAAATATCCTTTGAATCCGTTTATGCCTACATCCTGGCTATTACCGTATTCATCAACAGTTTTAATAGCCTGATTCCAAATCATAGCAAAAGTGTCTTCATCACTGTTTGGTGTTGATGTTACAATACACTTACCTCCTGTACTCAATGTTGGTGACAATGAGGTCCAAAATTCAGACGCAATGCGTGGAGGCACAAACGCAAACTCGTCTAAGTATACTAATGTAAGTGACATACCCCGTCCAGTGTTTTCAGTAGTAGTAGCGGCAACTATTCTACTACCGTTATCAAATGTTATACTCATTTTATTGTATTCGCTTACACCTGCACGAATATGATTAGGACAACTCTCATATGCATATCTTATACGTTGCATAATTTCCTGTGCACCTGCTGATTTATGTGCCGCAACTAATATTGTACTGTCTGGTCTAAACATAGCATACCACAACAAATAACCTGCCGCTACAGTGGTTTTACCCATCTGCCTGCCCAGCATGTTTATACTGTAACGATGTGTATTGTAATTTTCTACTAGGTCTACTTGATAATCAAAAGGTTTAAACTTTATACCTCCCTTGGTAGGGTGTTGTATTTTTACATGATTTTCCATAAAAAACATAGGTCCAGTATTTGGATCGCAACATTGCTGAAAATCTAACAACATTTCTTGGGTATATTGTAATTTAGAATAGGCTGGCTTGACCAGCTCAGTATTGACTGTTCCTTTTGGCATATATGTATTTATTAAAGGATTTAGAGGTCTTTGCTATTTTTTAAGTAGTTTAACAGTTTATCTCTGATAACACTTGTTAGAACTGCTTTATCTGTGCTGTAAGACGCATCTTGATCACTTGCACATGTATCGCAAGGTTCTTCTGGTTGATCTGCTTCTGGTTCTGGTTCTGGTTCTTCGTGACCGTCATTTTTTGGAAGTGTAATACCAGCAAGTTTTAATACGTCATGTAGTTCTTGCATGCTTTTAGCATTAGCACTAATTGTTACTTGTGCATCACCTTGTTTTTTAGTTTTGCTGTATGTAACATTTTCAACATCTTGATCTTGTGCTGGCATGCCTACAACAGAAAAATTTTCCATTAAAGATAAAAGTTTCTTGTTGTAGTCTACATCATTCATTAGTTTCTTCTTGCACTCTGACTAATTACATCAACTTCTTTTGCTTCAGGTGACAATCCACCGCCTGCTTGACCAGTAATTGTGTCGTACATTTGTTTTAAATCGTCGCCCATAATACCGTCTTTAGTTGGGTAATTGCGGAAATAGTCTGCACCTTTTTCTGCTTTGATTCTTTGGAGTTCTGCTAAAAATTTAGAGTTATATTCTTCACCAAATAATGCTTCTGAAAAGTCTACATCAGCATTTTGGCCTTCATAGTGTGCTTGATCCTCATTATTTAATACAGCATCTTCTTCAGTTACTGATCTATCTTTATCGTTAGCAAATCTTTCTTCTGCCATTTCGCTTTCGACTTTTCTTGGATCTTTTACACCGGTACAAATAACTCTTTCATGATCTAAACCTAAATTCACAGCAACAAACACTTCTAGTATTCTTGCATTTACAGGATATTTTAGTACAACATCTGTACTGCACACTTCACTAGTAAATTTTGCACCTTTTTCTCTCTGGAATTCTATTGGATTTTCCTGGATAGGTAATCTTTTCCATGGTGTTGCACTTACAAGATTATATTTTTGTAATGCATTTTCAAGTTTAGACATATGATCTGCACCACAGTCACTGGCAATCTTAATTCTATAGCCATATTCCTTGTTAAAGGATTCATTTATAATGTCTTTAAGTTCTCTCATAAGTTTTTAAACTCCATTTGTACTTATTTATCAAAAATATACAAATAAATGGAAAATTACTCAGGCTTATCGTTGATAATTTTTAATAATTCGTTACGATCAAGTACTGTAGTGCTAGAATTTAGATCTTGGCTAGAGCCAACCGTGTTGTTATCTAATCTTGCTTTCTTGATCATCATGTCAATTTGTTTTAGTTTAGAATTTATTTTACTATCTTTAGCCTCTAATGCAGTTTTTAACATTTTAGCGGCACTGTCAAATATACTGCCTGCATCTCTGTCGCTAACATTCATACCTAAGTTCATCAATTGCTGATAACTATCAACTGCTTGTTGTGCAATATCATCCATTTCATAATCATGATCTGCTAAACCTTGAACATTTTTTAATGCAAGATCAATTTTTTCTGCAATACTTAATGCTTCTTCAACATCTTTGATTTCTACATCGAATTTTTCTATATTTGAAACCGAATCATCATGATCTCGAACATCGTCAATAGGGGGCAAATTAAATTCTTCTTCCAGTTTCTTAGTCATAATGATATTTATCGAGATTTTTTTCTTGGTTTGGTAGTTCTTGAAGGTTTTCTAAAAATTTGATCTTCTGTAATCACTTTAAATCGTATACCCTTGGCTTTGCACCATTCTGTGGCGGCGTGCCATTTAACTGCATTTATAGCAG